>Ga0307507_10003198_pt1 | contig 32404 bp, 11 predicted proteins | sample 7_EM_MG_FD_207223 | JGI IMG/M metagenome (GOLD analysis project Ga0307507, IMG submission 207223) | Populus trichocarpa ectomycorrhiza microbial communities from riparian zone in the Pacific Northwest, United States - 7_EM | ecosystem: Host-associated > Plants > Roots > Unclassified | place... | reverse complement strand
CGCCTAAACAAACTATAGAGGGACCCTAGGGTGCCCTATAGGAGAAGGAACCAATAACCCCAAAGTAGGGAAGATATATTAGGAAAATAGGTAAAGAAAGTAGAAGAAGAATGGTGCGGCGCTAGAGCCCAGGCCTATATAGAGGAGGAAGGGAAACGCGTAAGAGGCCAGTAAAGATAATAGTAAGGAAGAGAAAGGAGCTAAAGTAGAGTATAAAAGAGTACTAAAAAACTATCTACTGTAATATAATACTGGTTGGACTGACGCTAGAGAGATAAATGGGAGTTAAAGGTATAGAGGCAGACTTAGGTAAGGGGAACCTAAGCTATAGTATAGGTAATGCTATAGGGGGTAAATACCTAAGGGCTCCAAAAGGGCCTAATAAAGGTAGAAAATACAATAGCAACACTCTTAAGGACAGGAATAATAGGACTAAAAGATTAGCTTTACTAGGTGGGTGTTCTAGTAGGTAGCCTAAGGTATAAATATAGCTGGCTAAGATAGACACCAAAATACGTAATACTGTTATGCCCCTTACGCACCAGCTAAGAAGCAATGCTCTTAGTAGCTGGCATAGAAAACTATAATACACTACTCTTAATACAGAAAGGCCTTAAGGCGGCTACCTAGTGGCTTATTGGCCAAAATGTGCTAGACTAGTTCTGGGTTGCAAAGGAAATAGCAATAAAAGGCAAAGGGGTGAGTAATAGGCGCCCCCTAATAACTCTATAGGAGTAGAGTATAGTGTGTAATATTAGCGCGTCCGTAGGTTTGTTACGGCAGCAGTGGTTCCCAAAGAGGTTAAAAAGTAAGGTAGTAGAGCACCACTAGTGACTCGCAGGTGACTTATAAGCGAGCCCTAAAAGGTGGGGAGACAGATTATAGGGTTTTCTTAAATAGAGTTTTCTCCCTATATATATATAAGGAGTAGTCCGCGTAGGCCCAACAGGGATCCAAATCGGACGTTAAGCAATGAATAATAATAAATATAGCTAGTACTAGTAAAATTTACCCTAAAAATCTTAATAATAATTCCTTTAAAGTTAATATATTTTCTACCCTTTTAAGCGGCGTTAAAACTAAAGCTAATATTAGTTTAATTTTAACTACTTATATAATATAGATTATTACGGCACTATTATAGACCTTAGTTAGGGGCTTAGCTAAGCCTTAGCGCTATATATATAGATATATTCTTTAGTTAACCTTCTTCTAGTCCTTATTTTAAAATTTTAGTTTACTAGCTACTAATAAATCCTTATTCTTTTAATTAAGCCTTTATATAAATCTTAAAATAAATCTCCTTAATTTATAAATATATTTATTATAAGGGATATTATTATAGACACCTTAGGTTACCCTTAGGACAACCCTTAAACACCCCTTAGTTAGTTACTAGTTATATACTAAAGGCATATACCTATAGTATATAGTCTCTATAATCCCAGAGGCTTTACCTTTTTAAGGATTTGTCTCTTTTACTAATCTATTCTATTCTATAATTATGGCTTATAACCCCCTATTTATAAAGTCCCCTTATACTTATATAGTAATAAAGGAAGAAAATGCTTATATAAAGATGTATAGGTAGCGTATATAAATATATATTATTATTTATTACTTAATATCTAATTTATATCCCTATTGGGCCTATATAGATTACTCCTTATATATATATAGAGAGAAAACTCTATTTAAGAAAACCCTATAATATATTTCCCCGCCTTTATATAACATGTTCTACCCCTATATTACTATACAGCTAAAAAGATAGTAAGTATTTATAAACTTATTATAAGCGCGGCGGGATCTAATATATATACTCTTATACTTTATATAAATATATACTAACTTTAAATATAATTGTTGGTAACACCTAAGTGCACTTATTTAGCCTATTAACTAATGGATTTATTTTTGTCTAATAGGTGTTAAAAGTAGAGGATTATAAGGATCGCGGTGCCTAAGTAGGGGGCTAATAAGTTATTATAAGGATGACTAATTAGAGATATAAATGACTATATAACCTCTGTCTATATATTTTAACACTAGCAGTTCTTTCTTTGTACGTTAAACTGCTTATGGCGCTATAGGAAGGCAGTAAGGTACTAGTTAGCTACAAGTAGAGCAGCTAGAGGTTAATTATATTACTATAGGCAGGAGCAGTAGAGGGTCTATTTATTTAGGTAGTAGTATAGTACCAGTAGCGGTAGTAATAGTAGTTAAGTATAAAGCTTATCTATTAGTCGGTCTGTAGATTACAGGCATATAGGCATAATTATTTAGTTAGTAGATTGTAGGCATATAGGCATAATTATTTGGTTAGTAGATTGTAGGCGTATTGGCGCAATCAGTATCATAATAGTAGGCATAGCGGCGCTATTAGTTTGTTGATAGTATATAGCAGTACGGTGCCAGTATTGAGGGTTTATAGCTGCCGCAAGGCGTCGGCCGATTCGAGAGGGCAGAGGGGAGCACGTTGGCGTTGTAGGAGACACGTGACCACGTAACCTCTGTCCATATATTCCAACACTGGCAATTCTTTCTTTACGCCACTATTGAGGGATTGTAGCTGCCGCAGGCGCCGGCAGATTCGAGAGGGAAGAGGATGGGGAGCGCGCTGGCGTTGTAGGCGCGTTGTTAACGTGATTTCCGACGTGGCAGATCTGCAAGGAAGGTAGCAGACAGTGTCGGGATTATAGGTAGGTAGGTGCCGCTGACGCTGCTGGGTTGTTGGGTATTGGGTGCTGCTGATGCTGCTGGGTTGCTGTGACGCTGGAGTACTGCACAAGGCTGTTGGGTATTGGTTTGTATGCTAAGACGCGTACTGGATAATGGTTTGCTGCTAATGCTGCTAGGTTGCTATAACGCTGGAGTACTGCACGAGGCTGTTAGATATTGGTTTGTATGCTAAGACGCGTACTGGGTATTGGTTTGCTGCTGAGTTGTGTTGCTACACTGGGTTACTGCGTAAAGCTGTTGGGTAATTGGATACTGCGCAAGGCTGTTGGGTTGCTGTGATGCTGGGTGCTATTGATAAGCTGGTGTACTGTGTACGGCTAGAGCGCTGCCGTAGTACTGCTGGGGTAGCTGCTGAGGTAGCTGCTGGGGTACTGCCCGAGGGCTGTTGGATGTTGGGTGCTGTTATAAGCTGGTATGTACTGGCACTCAGTAAAGAGGTCGTACTGGGTATTGATTTGCGTGCTGTAGAATGTCTTGTGCGTTGCGTATTTGTTGTATATTCTAAGCTGGCTGGAATTGGGTGCTGCCGGAGCTGCTAGGTGATGGTTTTTGTTGGAATATATGGACAGAGGTTACGTGGTCACGTGTCTCCTACAACGCCAACGTGCTCCCCCCTGCCTATAATCTACCGACTAAATAATTGTGCCTATATACCTATAATTTACTAACCGACTAATAGACAAGCTCTATACTTAACTACTATTACTACCGCCGCTGGTACCGTACTACTACCTAAACAAATAGACCCTCTACTACTCCTACCTATAGTAACATAATTAACCTCTAGCTGCTCTGCCTATAGCTAACTAGTACCTTGCTGCCTTCCTATAGCGCTATAAGCAGTTTAACGCATAAAGAAAGAACTGCCAGTGTTAGAATATATAGATAGAGGTTATATGGTCATTTATGTCTCTAATTAGTCATCCTTATAATAACTTATTAGCCCCCTACTTAGGCACCGCGATCCTTACAATCCTCTACTTTTAACACTTATTAGACAAGAACAAATCCATTAGTTAATAGGCCAAATAAGTGCACTTAGGTGTTACTGATATTGATTAATATCGGTAACACCTAAGTGCACTTGTTTGGCCTATTAACTAATGGATTTATTTTTGTCTAATAGGTATCAAAAGCAGAGGATTATAAGGATCGCGGTACCTAAGTAGGGGGCTAATAAGTCATTATAAGAATGACTAATTAGAGACACGAATGACTATATAACCTCTGTCTATATATTCCGACAATAATAGATTATAAGTTTAAATTCTACTAATATTATCCTTTATTAGGAATTAGGAAATATAATTATCTAGTATACTTCTTGCCCTACTGTTACGGCTAGCTTTCCATGGGAGCGATTTAATAGATCAAGCAACAATAAGGGGCTATATTATGAATAGACTAAGGTAAGGGCTTAAAGAAAGGGGCGCGGTAGACGACTATGTACATGTTCGGTCGTCAGGGCAACGTTAGGGCAACGTTAATCCGTGACCGACGACGCCTTAATAGTAGCTATATAGACGAACCGTTATATCACCCCCCTTTAAGCTAGGAGGATTGCCCTTAATCCTTATAGTCAGGCTCTCCTTATCCGTCTTGCCCTTCCGTCCTTCTCTGCTTTATTGTCTTCCTCTAAGGGCTCTAGATCTACGTCCTTGTGATACACCTCTAGCCATTACTGCAGCCGTACAGGTGGTCCGGTATTATGGGGTCTCTTATTATAGAATGTCTTGATCTTATAGGGGGCGCTAATAAAGCCGTCTGCGTTATACCAGGTGTTGTCTAGGTCGTGGCCTACCCAGTTAACCTTATACTGTAGCCTTCTGTGGTAGGTTCTACTAGTAAGGATCTTATTAATCTTATACTCCAGCTTGCTATTGATTAGAACTGGCTCCTTTGGCTCCCTATTTTGGCCCAGTAGGGGGTTATCTAGGTCCTTTTGTAGTTGATTAGTATGGAAGACGTTTAACATCTTTATGTTTAGGGGTAGGTTGATAATGTATAAGTGTTCTTTTATACCTAGAATCTTATAGGACCCTACGAGCTATCTATCTAGCTTAATACTTGGTTAGTTAGTAGCCCAGCCCTTCCTAGTAACATATACTTAATCACCTACTTTAAAGTCTAGTTCGCGATAGTGCCTATTAGCTTGCCTTGTCTACCGCTCTTGGGCCTTTACTAGGTTGTCTCTTGCCCATTTGACTGCGTCCTAGGTCCTCTATGTAAAAGCCTAAGCTTCTTGTTGTGTTAGCTTCTTATAAGGTGTTAAGGTTGCTCGCATACATTCCTCCTAGTTAAAGTAAAGCCTTGGCTTAAATCCTAGCTCTAGCTTGTATGGTATAAAGCCAGTAGATTCGTGCGGTAAGATTGCCTATGTAAAGTCTATATAGGGGAGGAGCTCTGACTAATTGTCCTGGTAGTGGTTAATAAAGGGCCTTAAGCGTTGGTTAATGTACTAGTTTAGTACCTCTGTATTACTATTAGTTTGTAGGTAACTAGATATAGAGAGCTTTTACTTAACGCTAGTTAGTTTACATAGCTTGTCTATAAAGGCTGAGATAAATTAGGGTCCTTGATCTGATGTAGCCGTCTCCAGGAGGCTATACACGCGCTAGATGTGTTAGTAGTATAGGTTTGCTGCGTTAGCTACGGTAGCAGTTTTATAGTAGGGTAGTAAGAAGGCTCTCTTGCCTAGTTAATTAACGACTATAAAGACGTTGTTAAAGCCCTTTTTATCCGTTGGGAAGGACTTAAAATTAAAAGAGATATGCTGCTAGCAGCGTTTACCAATTGGTAGGGGGTGCAGTAGGCCTAGGGTTTTGTCCTAAGGTATATAGGTCCTTCTACAGGCCCTGCAGTTTCTTATATAGGTATTGCAGTCTAAGGGTAGTCCTAGCCAATAGTATTAGTCTGCTATAAGTTTCCTAGTCTTTATCTTGCCTAGGTAAGCGGTTACCTGGTAAGAGTGTACCTCCGCAATAAGGTAGGTACGAAGGCAGTTAGTATTAGGGACTATTAGCTTGCCAAAGCGGGTAAGTAGTCCTCCTTAAAGCTTCCAGCCCTTCTAGTCTTGCTTGGCTAGTTGACGTAGCCCTACTAGCGACTTACTAGTTCAGTTGGCCTGGAGTATCTAATTAACTAGCTCATATGGCTGCCATTCGCGATTTGCTACAACTAGGGGGTCCTTAGAGGTTGCCTCTAGTGTAGCAATTATAAGGGCGGGGTTAATCAAGTATATAATGCGTATAGCTACGTCCTTCTCTTTCTACGTCTTTAGGTCCTCTTGCTTTCGTAATAGGGTATCAGCCACTATATTCGCCGTTCCTGGCCTATAGGTAATCCACATATGGAAATTAGCTAGTAGGTCTGCCTAGCGGGCCTGCCGTGGATTTAGCAGCCTCTTAGTTATAAAGTACTTAAGGGCTTAATGGTCCGTAATTACTGTAAAGGGTGTACGCTGGAGGCCGATAAGGTGACCTCGCCATTCCTATAGGCCTCTTATCACTGCTAGCATCTCTTTGTTGTGGATCTTGTACCGCATCTCTTTAGGGGACATTGTCTTTAAGAAGAAGGCTACTGGCTTCCAGGTCCCATTGTCTTGCAGCTGGTTTAGTACCCTAGCTACTACTCCGTTACTTACATTAGTCTCCACGTGGGTGTCTTAGAACGGTAAGTAGTGCTTTATTACACTACCTGATAGCATAAGGGCCTTAACTTGCTTAAAGGCTTTAAGCTCCTCCTCCCCTAGTAGGTACCACGCTCCCTTCTTTGTAAGCTTACTAAGCGGTTATATAACTCGGCCGTAATCCTTTAAGAAGGCCTAGTAGAAGTTACAGAATCCTAGGAAGGATTGCACCCCTTTTATAGAAGTAGGGGGCTCCTAATTCTTAATTATAGCTAGCTTGTTAGTGTCTATAGCGATCCCGTTAGTACTAATAATAAAACCTAGGAACTTCGTCTTCGTAATATTAAACTTGCTCTTCTTAATATTCGCCTATAGGCCTGCCTCTCAAAGCCTTTGTAGGATCTTTTTAACGTGGACTTTGTGCTCTAGCGGGTTATCTAAGTAGATAAGGATGTCGTCTATATAGGCTGTATAGAAATCGTCTAGGTAGTTAAAAAGGACGTTGTTAATAAATCTCTAGAAGGACGTGGGGCCGTTATACAGTCTAAAGGGTATAACGTGGTACTTGTACGATCCGTACCTTATATAAAAGGTAGTTAACTCCTCTACCTCTTCCTTTAGCTATATATGGTAGAAAGCCTGTCAAATATCTAGCTTGGTGAAGATTTTAGCTCTTAATAGCCTAGTTAACGTCTCCTTAATTAATGGCAGCGGGTAGCGGTCCTTCTTGGTAATTGCATTAAGCTTTTAAAAGTTAACGCAGAATCGCTACTCCCCTCCTAGTTTTTTAGCAAATAGAACCGGAGCTGCAAAGGGTGCGTTGCTTGGTATAATAAACCCCTTCTATAGGTACTCCTGTAGGTAGACCTTGACAAGCTCTAGCTGCTCTAGCGACATATTGTATAGCGGGCTAGGAGCTAGATCGCGGCTGTTGCCTTTAAGAATAATATTATAGTCTACCCCCTCGCGATACAGTAGTAGTGTATTAGATATAGCTTTTAAGAAACAGTCAGCGTATTCTTAGTAGGGCTGCAGCAGCTTTTTATAGATAAGCCGGCGAAGTTCTTCCTTATTGTTAGGTAGAGCGTCTTGTGCCTTCTTATCCTCTATTAGTTGGTCTATTTTATAGAGGCTAGTATATCTAATTACTACGTCCCTACGCTTCGCTCCTTGTAGGAAGTTCCTTGCCTTAAGTAGCGTGATGTCTGCTGCTCTAAACTCCCTAGTAGATAAAGGCCTCCTTGCTCTTAGCTTTAATGGTGAAGCTGGCCTAGGGTGAAGCTAGTCTTCCATTTTCCTGATTGTATCTTGGGTATTGATCTTCCAAGTATGCCTATAGTTGTATGGGGTCCGCTTAGCTTGCTTCGGCTTAGCCTATCCCTCCAGCTTGATTTTAGTAGAGGATTTCTTCTCTTAAAGTTCACTGATCGCGACTGTACGTTTAAGGATATATTGGGGGGTAGACTTGGACTTTTAATCTAGCAGTGCGTCTCTTTAATCTATATCTCTCTAGTGATCCTTATTAATTAGTAGGGGTAGGAGCTCCTTTTTTGGTATAATTATATCCTACCTACTATGGTAGTTCTTTTTAGTTCGCTATACTAAGACCTAGTGTTTGCAATTAATAAAGGCCCTAGTCTTCTTAAACCACCTACAGCTAATAAGAAGATTGTGGCGGCCTATATCGCAGAATAGGAACTATGTAGGGACTTGTTGACCGTCTATAACTAGGTTTGCCTTAAAGAGCTATCTAATTGTGTCTGTCTGCTGATTGTTATGGCTAGATATAGTGACTCTTTGTCCTTTAATCTTATAGAGCTTTAGTTATAGTCGTTGCTTAATAATTGGCAGTAGCTTATGGTGTATAAAGGCCTCTTTGCCCGCACTGGAGTTGAGCAGGCTTACTATATTAAGAGCCACGCCGCCTAGCGCGATCCTATATAGCGTTATAAGGGCTGCGCCTCCTAAGATCTCCTTTAGCTGTATAGGCGCTGTATTAATTGCTCTAATCTACTCTAGGTAGGAGACTTCTTCTAGAGCTGCTTATTTTCTAACTTTGCTAAGTTAGTGACTATCTCGTACTCTTTGCTTTGGTTAATTGCTTTAGCTTCCGTCTTTTTTAGCGCTGTATAGTTATTAGAGTAGTGTCCTTGCTTGCTATAGTTAAAGCAGGTAACTGGTGCTTTTATAGCTGGTGCTAGAGTTAGAGGCTGCCGGGAAGAGGGGGGACCTTTGGTCTCTTTAGCGCCCCTAGTGGAAGCTCTCTTACTAGCCTAGGCTGCTCTGCGGTTACTTTATTCCTTGCCTATCTGCTTTAGACTTTAGGCGTACTGTTAGGTAGTCTTGCAATAGGCCTAGAAGCCATAGTCTTTATCTGCTACCTTGACTTCTATTTGGACGCGTAGGCTGTTATAAAGCTTATTGTGAAGCTCCTCTTTCTACTGATCTTGTGGCATCCTTAAGATATTTGCTAGCCGTATGAAGTTAGACTAGAAATCGTTGAAGTCTCCTAGGTATGGCATCTTAAGGCTTTTAAGCTCCTGCTAGGCCTTAATACGGCGATCTGGGTCTTTAAAGACGTTCTCTAGGAACTTAAGTACTTCTTTGCTGGTAGGGTTGCGTTCTATATCGCGCTCTGCCTCTAGGTAGGGTAAGAGGTGGTTATAAGCTTTGCCTTCTACACGCGTTTTAATATACGCTACTTTTGCATCCTCTTCCTAATCTGGGTTGTCTTAATAGAACCAGTCTGTATTAGATTAAAGCTTGTTTCGTATATGGCCGCTCTAGGCATAATAGGTAGGCTCTTTTCTATCTATTAGTGTAGGTGGGTCTGGAAACTTTGCTGTGCGTCCTAAGCCTATAACACTGCTTATCTAAGAGAGTGGTGTCCCTTCTTGTATTGTCTGTAACGGTGTACTTCCTTACTCGCTGTCTTTTTAATCTGGGGCTTGTATAGTGACCTTGCGGCCCATCCTTAATATCTTTTAATTGGCCTTGCGGAGCTTGTTTGTCCTATTGTCTAAGTACTCCTTAAGCTCCGCTATTTTTACCTCGGCCTCCTTTTTCCTATTAAGGGCCTTATGCGCGTGGTTGTTTATAAGATGCTATAGTATAGTGATCTGCTGTTCTATCGCCTTTCTTTGTATTCCCTAGAGCTTTAGCTCTTCTATAAGTTTGGTTATAGGGATCACGGCTAGGCTTTGGGTGGTTGCGGCTGTATACTCTCTTTTTATCTCTATTTTAAAGTACACGGGGTTCTCGTTGTCTTCCAATTGCGCCATAAGACGGTCCCATTTGCTCTTTATATCGTCCGCGAGCTCTGTCTCGCCGTAGTACGGTTGGAGCTTTGGCGGCTTAAGTGATGCGTCTACGGGTTCCTTACGTGCTGCTAGCGTTGGGTCGGTAGCTATCTCTAGCGCGCTAGGTCTTGACGCGCTCCTTTTTGCCATAGTGTCTCTTTTACTTTCTTAGGTAACTCTTGCTACTGAGATTATAATTAGGGTAATCCTTTTAATCTGATTGCTGCAGTCTCTTCTTTTAGCTGCTTAATCTGCTGTCGCAATTGCCTGCCTTGAGCAGGGCTTAGAGGGTTAATTGGTCTGTAGTTGTGGTGGTAGAACAGCCCTCTGTCTGGCTACGCGTTTAACTGTTGGACCTAGTATTGTGTCGCCTCTATAGGCCAGTTGAGGTTGACCTTAGTCTAATATCACGGCTAGCTTTCTGTGGGAGCGATCCGATAGATTAAGCAACAATAAGGGGCTATATTATGAATAGACTAAGGTAAGGGCTCAAAGAAAGGGGCGCGGTAGACGACTATGTACATGTTCGGTCGTCGGGGCAACGTTGGGGCAACGTTGATCCGTGACCGACGACGCCTCGATGGTAGCTATGTAGACGAACCGTCACACCTACTATATAAGAGGTTCTCTAATAATATTACTAGACTATAAGTAAAATCTTCTCTTTATATAATACCTATATAACTAACTACTCTTAAAATAAGTAGAAGAGGGTAGAGGTTTTATAAGTAATTAATATAGAGGCTTAAGTAGAGGTATATTAGAGAAGTAGGTATAGATAGGGAGGCCCTTATATATAAATATAATTCTAATTTAGAGCTATAGATCTTTAAATATAACTATAAGTAATTTATATTACTTAAATTAGGTAGAGGGCTAATTAATACTAGTTCTATAAGGCTTATATAGTAACTCCGCGTTATTTAATAGGCCTTTACCCCTTTACTAAGTATTAAAGTTCTAGGGTTCCATAGTAGGTGCTATAGAAATTATAAGTAGCAGGATTATAGAACTTAATATTCAGCGTATAATAAAAATTCTTAGCCTATAGTGGCGGCAGTAAAAGTATTAGAGGGTAAGAATTAGATTATAGAACTAGAGGATAAGGAATAGATAAAAGTTACTAAATTTAAACTACTAGGTCCCCTCTCTTTTATACTATTTTTATTTTATTTTATAGTATTTTATATAAAGAGAAGTATAAATAAAAAGGCAGAAAGGAGATATCTAATTAGTAGGAAAGCTAAAGGTATTTGCTAAGGCTCTACACAAAGCTCTATACAAAGCTCTGCGGAGGCTCTATACGAAGCTCTGCACGAAGCTCTGTATATAGAGGCTCTGCACAACGGCTCTGCGTACAACGGTTCTGCGTACAACGGCTCTACTATGGAGGCTCTATAAAAGCTTTGTGCAGAGCTTCGTGTAGAGTTTCGTGTAGAGCTTCGTGCAGAGCTTTATGCAGAGCCTCCGCAGAGCTTCGCGCAGAGCCTCCGTACGCAGAGCTTGATGCAGAGCTTCGCGCAGAGCCTCCGTACGCAGAGCTTGATGCAGAGCTTAGTGCAGAGCCTCCGTACGTAGAGCTTCGTGCAGAGCTTCGTGCAGAGCTTCGTGCAGAGCTTCGTGCAGAGCTTCGTGCAGAGCTTTTGCAGAGCTTTGGTAGAGCTCCGTGCGGGGCTCCCTTATTCCGCAGAGCTCTTGTAAGCTTTATATCTATATAATATTACTTATCCTTAGGATATTTAAATAAAAGCGGTACCAATTTTAAGCGCTTTACAAGCTCTATAAATCTATACTAATAGAAAAATTATTTATTTAATATTGGGGGGTGCATTATAAGTATAAGCATATTAGGGGTTTTTGCCAAGACTATCCGGAGACTATCAGCTGATAGGTCTATTATCCGAGAGGGCTATCCGGCCTATCCTCCGCAGGTCTGAAGTTCGTCAATCTAGGGCTCCTCATTGGTTGAAATCGGTCTTATCGATAACGCAGTACGTTAATCAGCGGGTTAAGGGATATAGCTCCTTCGCCAACCTCCGAAAGACGAATCAGCATCGAATACATTAAGATCTTGGTTCCTAATCATCCATACATTGTCTCGGACGCCCAAATGGAAGAAATTATCAGTCAAGCGTTGAGCCAGGAATGGCCGTGGCCAATCAGCGTCCGGACTCTCACGAATCTGCCAAGACTCACCCACTTACCTTGATAATTCTCAGCAACCCTTACGCAGCTATATTCGGAAGCAACTTTATTGAAAGCCTGGGAAGTTCCAGAGCTCATACGGAAGCCATCTGTGAAACTGTCTTCAAATAGGAACAAATTGACGCGACGGATACATACACAGACGATTTTTATGGCGTCGCGGAATACCTTGGCGGATTTCTATCAGAGCACGAAGTCATGAGGACACGGCATGAAATCATACAACACACAAAGGCATACATTTGGCTCGTCACAGTGGTGTAACCGTCCTATCATTATGGTCCAAACTCTCAAAGGAAGTGGGAGTTCGTGCGGCCGCAGTCAGCCCCTGTATACATGAAAGCTCTAGTTTCACGATTCAATGATGAGACGATCATAGAAGAGAGCGAAGATGCGGACATTATCGGTACTGTCATGTCAACATCCATCCATTTGAGGACGGCAACGGCCGGATGTGCTGTATGCTTCTTAACGTAATATTACTGAAATTTCTTGGTGTCTGCGTCGTTATCGGTGAGGAGAACCGGATAGGGCTGATTACTTGGCTTTGACAAATCGAGCCGGGAGGATTTTCTTTAATGAAGCCGGCACTGTGAATGGGAGGAGGGCAAGGGGCATCTGGAACTGGCGCAGATGGTGGCAACTAGGAGGCGCGACAGCGTATCGTATTCTCAGAGGGCTGCATCCCAGGGTTTTGGAGAAAGGCGCACTTGAAAAGCCATTCGTTTAGTCATTACCTCAACACACCATGGAGGCTTCATTCAACCATTCAAAATCCTTCAGAACTCAGTGTAGTGAAAACCTTGTATAGGCTTCTTGAACACCTGACCCCATTGACGAAAAAGCAATCATGACGCAAAAATTGAGCTCACACCCACTAGCAAATAGGATGCAGAAGAGCGGGGACAGCAAGCAGCATGACGAGAGGTGGGAAACCCAGTCAGGCGAGAAACCTAGTCAGCTGCATATGCCCTTTACCCACCTATGTAGATATGGGCTTCCAATACCATGTCAACTCAGCCTCACACAATTTCACCCAGTTGTTACAGGCTCAGCTCTCATCGGTGATGGTTTGCAGCATCAGCCTCACCCGCAGCTGTAATGCTAGAACGTTTCAGGAAGTTATAAGGCAGCCCAATCCCAGACGTCGCGGCAGTCTAGCGACCCGATAAAAAGCAACTACAGACGAAATTGGGAGGATAGTCCAGGCGGGTTGGAATTCTGGTCGGGAGCACGGATTACTCAAGCCGGGCACGGATTACTCAGGCCGGGAACTGACGGCTGGAAGAACGAACTCCCATATTGCATGCTGTGGTGCGGCTTTGGCACGTCATTTCAGAGATAATCACAACCACAGAATAGCCAGCGAATGAGACTAGCAAGATGCCGCACTTGACGCCCGAGCAGTTTGTCTTCACTTGGCTCGGCTATGTTGGGCAGGGATCCCCGACGTGCATTGCTCGTCCCGCTCAATTTCTAACGCACCATCTGTGCAGCTTCAGCGCTCTCACAGCTTGTGACCGCAGCCATGCCCTCCACCTGGAGGCCCGCTGGAAGCCGTTGATGATAACATACATAACACCTTGAGCTCGCCGACCCTGAGCTCGCCGACTCTCTCCATGCTCCAAACCTGCCCATTCGGCCTGCGGCGGGAAGGATCACTTAAGCTTGCCATTATTCTTACCGGATCTATGGCGTTAGTCATATCAGATCGTCAGAAGGGCTGGTCATCTTGGTTGTATAGCGCCTCGAGCTTTCCGGTTCCCAACTGGCTGTGGAGGTCGTGAGAACGGAGTGAGTTTCATTCCTCAGGACTGTGTTGCTGTGGCTTGAGGCCGTCGCTGCGCTCTTATCTAGCGAGCTTCCGGCTGCATGTTTATGCGTTCCTCTGAGCTTGGACTGCCGAGCACCCTGCATCAGCCTAGAATATTTAGCCAATCATTCAATAGACGGATTTCGGGGAGGCTTAAGTGTCTCTTTCTGCCATACAGGGGACCCCAACTAGTGGGATACAGTACATTCTTACCTCAGCGGTGGCAATTCATATAATTATGAAAAATTACGGCCTCAACGTCACGATCGTCGCAAGTACGGGCTGTGAGTAGGCCTACGAGTAAATCAAGAAAGGAGCTAGTATGTGCACACAGCGCAGCGTTAAAATAGTAAAATAGGGCAGTATTTTAACGCTGCGTTATATTATTAAAAGCGTTATATTATAACGATCACGATAATCAAAGCTCCTTTGAACAAGCTGCAGGGTACCAAATTAGCGCATGGAAATCTACGAAATCCGTCTAATAGCGATGGGAAACCCCGTCCGAAGCACTGCACCCAGGAGGGTGGAGCAATTTGCACATACTTACTTTGGGCTCTCGGCCCTCCCAAAGGGAAATGCTGATGCTTCTGTAGCAGGGACCTGTTCCGCCTAGCGCTAGGGTCGTGTCTGCACATCAGTTTCTAAGGTTATTAATGAATAAGAGGCACCTTGCGCCGCTGTCCGTAGAAAATTTAAGTAAGCCCAAGCGTTTCGCTGCTGGCCGCTTTCAACGCTGTGGTTGTCTAGCAAACCCAATTGATGCCTCTTCAATATGGCATTCTCTCCTGTGGTGTCACTATCTAGGCTGCGTTCGTCTTTGCTTTTTTTTTGTTATATTCTTATTTGGTTGCCAACCGTCGTTCATTGCCAATTGTATTCGCCGTTGGATCCTATCTTCTACTTTTGCTCGCGATGGTTTTCGTCCTGTGAGTGAACATCCATACTTCCAGTCTCGCCCGTCACACTAATAGGCCATTTGTAGCGGTTGTGAAGGGCGATACCCTGTTCATCAATGGCGGGATAGAAACATTCTATCATTCTGGAATAACTTCCGATATAATTCTTGGAATCAGTGAGTTGTCATTCGTATAATACAGAATCATACTAAGGCAATTCAGATACATATATGATAAGAGTCTCGATGGTGACCTCTTGGGATTGGAAGACGAACATCACAATAACAGATGAAGAGAAGACCACGGCCAACCCAAAGACAGGAACATATCCGCCCAGTCTTATTCGTGGGACAATGTTCCATGGCCCAGCGGATGTCGAAGAAGTGTTTGCTTTCGGAGGAACAACATTCATGGGAAACACTAGTTTCTTGGGCTATGTGGCTCCTGATGGAAGTACATACTCTCTATGGTCATACAGCTACGATTCCTCGGTACAGAATCCAAACAAGTGGAATCAATACGATATAGGGCAGCCCTGGAAGCCGAACCACGGGGCGGCGGCAGAAGCAGTTGATCAATCACTGGGATTTTACCTTAACGGCCAGATTGATAAAGGAACATCACCAACGACGCAGAATTTCGGTAACGACACTACCGTCCACCTTGGCGGCATGCTTGTTATCGACCTTACCAGTCAAACTTCTAGGAATATTTCAACCGCTAATATAACTGGATATGGGCCGAGAGCGGGCGGATGTATGGAGTACATTGCCCCAGTAGGAAAGAAGGGGATTCTTGTGGCACTTGGAGGGCAACTGAGTCCGAAGCTCAATCTGACAAGCAATTCCACAGATGGCAGTCTGGTAAGGTTACCAGAACCATGACATGTCAAATTCAATGCTAACATACCTGCAAGCTTGGATTTGACGTTGTTGATGTCTTCGATATTAACTCATATCTTGAAAATACTGGGGGGAATGGGGCCTGGTACAGCCAGTCTACCAGTGGTGATATACCCCAACCTCGTATAGATTTCTGCACGGTTTCTGCTTCCGCGCCTGACAATTCCAGTCACCATATGTAAGACTTGCATCAAAAGTAAGACTTCCTGTTTCTAACTGTAGCAGATACTTGTATGGTGGTCGCGATCCCATTAAGTCAGTAGAATATGACGACGTCTACGTTCTTTCTCTTCCGGCATTCAACTGGACGCAGATAAACTTTGGTCAGAGTCCACGCTGGGGACACGATTGTCATGTTGTTGGCAACCGCCAGATGCTCACAATCGGCGGAAATACCACAAATGAACAGTGTGACTGGGAGATTAAAGGCGTCGCGATTTTGGATATGTCAACAATTACCTGGGGAAGTGTCTACAATGCCTACGCGCCGGAATACCTTGTCCCGACACCAATTGTTGACTGGCTGGGAGGAAGTCCAAGCGGTGGTGCAACCATCAAGTCCCCCGTTCTCGGATACAATCAAACCGGTCTTGCAGAAGTGTTTAACACCACGAGAGCCCAACCATCACCGTCAGCCACCCCGTCTCAAACGCCTGTAGGCGCTCCTGGTCACAAAAGTCACGCTGGAGCCATTGCAGGTGGGGTTATAGGAGGTGTTGCCGCTCTAGCCATATTGGCAGGTTTGCTTCTCTGGCTTCGAGCCCGGAAACGCCGTAAAGATATGGAACCTCGGGAACTTGATGGGGCAGAAAAGACAGAGTTACAAAATGCGGATTTACAGAGCCTACCCAAACACCACCACGAGCTACCAGCAACTTTAGAAAAGCCAGTCGAGCTAGCAGAACAACATGGAGCTTCTGAGGCACCTCGGGAGACCTTTACGGAAGCTGCGGAGTTATCAGGCACCAATATTGTTCCCGGTGGCATGCATGGAGTACCGATGATACGGACACCCTCTACCGAAGAATCTCATTATCCTTTTGCGAAAGACCCGACCTTACGATAGTATCACTGTTTCACTGCTGCAGCGCTGCGAGAAGCAAATTAGAAAAATATCAAGGATGAAAAATGGATTGTCTCCAAACTGAGCATCTCAGCACGTTTTCGTTTTTCAGGGGATTTGCCTTCGGGCCCTCCTAAAACGTTTCTAAGCTCTCAGGGCTGGACCGATCTTGCGATCACAGTCCATCTTCCAAGAGCTCTGCATAAAAGAGCTTCGGAAGATTATTTCCGCGTCATCGGGCGAGAGGAAAGTCATGTACTTTTAGACCATTGGACGGAGCGGGAGCAGGGATGGATAGCCCCTGTGCGGGATTGAAATTGGCCTGCGTCAGCGCCAACGCCAAAATTGGAGAAGAATTAACTTGCTGGGTGAGTTAAGCAAAGAAGCTAAAATCTCACACTGTAGCAGCCACAAAATAATAAAAGTTAAAAAGATTGTGATGCGCCGCAGTGTTTAACCATTCGTCATGGTGAATTTCTTGCTGAAATCTTGAAACTCCAGCCTTGGCCCTGAGTCTCCCAAATTAGCCAGCGCCATCAGTCTGGTATGCACGTTCCAAGTTTCAACACCCCCTCCATCCCAGCTAACTTTAATTCGAGTCGGGACGCAAGCTTTGTTGCTGGGGTCAGGGATGGAGAAACCGTTAGGCTATTTTGGTAGGATTGAGTACTACAGTATCAGGCATAAGTTTCGTTAGTACGAAAATTAGCGCGAAATATTAGCCAGGATTTTTACTAGGATTCTCTACCAATCAATGGAGGCCATACAAAAATGGCAGCACGTAATTCAGATTTAAAACCAGCTTATAAAGTTACCCCTGCAAACCAAGAACGCCACCATACTAACGAAACTTATGCCTGATACTGTAGTAAGCTTCATTTTGCCGAGAATTATGGACGGGATTGGTACGATCCGATGCGCCTCCCCCAAAAACTTAAATCCTTCAATGAATTCTTCGAAGAATCCTCCAACACCATATTAACGCTGACGACTTCGGCCGCTGCGTCAACGGAGAAACTAGTGATATTCCTTTCTTAGATCCAAGACACGCGGGCTCGCCGGTTTTAATATATATTGGCTAAATGTCTAGCGCTGGAAAGGTCATCAAACACGTTCCGAATCTTCGATTGCCCCGAACCCGAGTCAGCAGTCTTTAGCGACTTTGCAGACTGAACGAGTTACTTCCTCTTCGTGGGATGCTTCTTCAGCTTGAGTTAAGGAGACCTTAGTACTCCGTGATAGCTGAAAATGTGGTCGCATACGGCCTTGACAGACCCCGGTTTGTGAGACTTCGTTAGCAAACCAATTGGACTAGTGGACTCGCATCAACAAGTAGAGTTAGCGCGGTTAGATAAGCGATCCGAAGAGAAATAAGTATTAAAGTGTCTGAAGAAGATCTATTAATGCTGGAAACGACAGACGTTGTGTCGAACTGGATCGGAGTTCCTTACTACCATCTTACTACTGTCTTCAAGACTAGAACCCTATGTCTCACTACCCCGCTACTTACCTCGTATGTCTCATCAAATGTCTCATCAAAAGCCTCAATACCTGTTTCCATTACCAAATAACGACTACGTCGTCATTCTATTTGCAACCTATTTGTCACCTATCTGGTGTATATATAGAGGCTCTAGAGCCCTCTTTAATAAACAGAGTTCTTATACCTAATTATCTGTTTAACAGTTATAAGCCTAGGCCAACTACTGCATCATCTTTAATTCCAAAGCCTTTATTCCAATTAATTATTATCTTAATTATAGATAACTATGACAATAAACTCTTAACAAGAAACCAAACCCGTTATTATATTATCTGTAATCCTAGTAAGCCCAAATAATTAGGACGAATGGATTAAGGTTATTAAGTTAAAAGTAAATAATAATTATCTCTAGGAGTATATTAACCTATTAACACCTAAGACTAAACTACTAAAGCTTAAAGAACCTATTTAAGTTTTACCTAAGGATGCTAATAGCTAGGGGAAGATGAAGCTTGTAGAGCTAGATAAGAAGGAGAAGGAGGAGCTCTATACGCTTAAAGCTAACTATAGGGACAATATAAAGCTCTATAAAAAACAGCTGTTAGCTCTTAATATGTTGCGCAGCCACATCTAAAGCTTAATCTTACATACCTACCTTATCTACATGTTTAAATGTGTCACCACCTATAATATCTTAGTATTACTAAAGCAGAGAATTGCTCTAACTAATAACGCCAAAAAGCTTTAAGTTGTAACCTAGTATGCAAAGCTTAAGAATGTAACAGCTCGCACAAATGCCTCTAAACCGAAGCTTGTGGATTGCTATCTAATAAAGATACTAAGCTAAGGAGAAGAAAAGAAGGGGGTTACAAGGACTATAGTAAACATATATAAAGGGGCAGCCGCTAAGGCGCTAGCGGTAAGCGAGCTAATCGTAGGTTGGCAGAATATGGCAGCAGCATAGTAGAATTTGGCAGGTGACGCGCTCTAGCACCATTACATCACCCCCCCCTCCTAGAAAAGCCTGCCCTTAGGCATTATCTAAGCTCCCTATTATTATCCAAATTATTATAATTATCTAACCCTTCTTCCTAGCATTTAATCTAGTTGTCTAATTTACGTAGTGGTCTAGGGAGGTTAGGGTAGGCTAGATAGAAGTCCTATAGCTTATAAGGGGAGTACTTAAAATTAGATATAGGGTACCACTCTAGGTCGTCATCATGGCCTACCTAGCTTATATAGTATTTTAAAACATTACAAACCTTTTTTACTGCTAGGATTTCTTTAACTTCCTATTCTTCGTTCTCAGCAATCTGGATTAGTGGTAGGGGGTTGTTATACTATCTAGATAGTGGATTATCCGCAGCCTTTTATAGTTGGTCTAAAGAGAAGATGGGGTGGATCCTTATTAACTCTAGTAGCTTAACCTTAAAAGAATATCCTACCTTTTAAAGAGTCTTATATAGGCCAGCCATTTAGTGGTCTAACTTATGGCTCGGCCTCTAGGTTTTCTAGTTCTTTATTAACACCTATATCTTATCTCCTACTTAGAAGTCTTTCTTGTAATAATATCGGTTTATATTAGACTCCTTTTTTTTTATATGCCTTTTTTATAATTGTTTAAGCAGTCTCCTAGGCTCTATGCATTCTCTTAGCAAATGCCCGGGCCTCTTTATAGCTAAGGTGTTCGCGGGCCGTAGTAGGTTTAGTAGGCCTATCCTAATTAAAGGACGTTCGTAGTGCATACCCGTAGAGTAGTTCGAATGGGGACATCCCTATACTATTATAGGGGAGTATAAGCTACACGTAGTCTATTATAGGTAGTAATTCTAACCAGTTGTCCTAATAGTAGTTTATAAATAGCTATAGTCGCTAGTTAAGGTACTAGTTTATAATCTTAGTTTAGCTGTTAGTCTAAGGATAAAATATAGTAGAGAGCTTAATCTTAATCCTAAGGATACAACAGAGTTTATTCTAGAAATCTAATATAAACTAGGGGCCACGTGTAACGGAACCTTGTAGCTTAAACTACAGTGGGTTCTGTTATTGGGCTGGGTATATAGGTACGACAAAACCAACAACATAATAATAACTGGTGGAGTGGTTGCCCAACAGATTAACTCCAATTATATTCTAAGATTTACTACAAGGAGAGAACTATCTACGGTAGGGACTAAGGTCCTTTAAATACACAACTATACTCCTAAGAAATCCTCTCTTGTACGTAAGGTACGTGTTGTCTATATTAAACGTAATGTCCTTCTTATTTAACGTAGCTAACGCGTTTAATACCACGTGACCTTAGTTACCATTCCTTGTTATATAGTTCTACCGGATCTATCCTGGACCGTACCTATATTAACTAACTAGCTTCCGCCGACTCTTCTCTAAGTAGTCGTAATATCGTACTTAAAGCGTCCGTAATACTATCTCCCTCCTCTTTATCTTCGTTCTTAAAGATTCCTAATATCTCTAAGTCGTCCACTAGAGGTGTAATATCCGTTTAATTATTCTGGTTAATACCTATACTTATTATACCTAAAGCCTCTTTTTCTCTTTCCTGGGTTAAGCGTTGCCTTCGTATGGTCTTCTCCATACTATCGCTAGGCGAGGTAATGGCAATTCCTTACTTAAGGTGTGCAAAAGAGGGGTTAGTTTGTGTTGCGCTAGCGAGTCCCTTATCTTAATAACCCTCCTTTTACTCTAAGTGTACTAAAGCAAACATTCAATTGTCCTATAATGTTTGCTCTGTCTCTAACGCTAAGTATGCGCGTCCTATAACTCTTAACAGTCTTTAAGTTCCCTAAGTAACTTATTATAGGGTCTCGTATTTAATCTACCGCTATAAAGCTTAACAGTAAGCTGGCCTTTACGCTACTTGAGGTTTAACGTGCCTTAAAAGAGTCCGTACGCGTCCTTAAAGCTTAACGTTTAGCTTACACTTGTCTTTAACGTCTTAAGTATATCCGTAAGAAGGTCTATTCTAAGGAGTAGAAACTCGTTTAATAGGGTTTATCTAAGCTGGGTAACAAAAGGGTTAGCTCTCCTCCTGTAAGGGAAATAACTCTAAGTAGCTCGGCAATTGCTCCTCTTGGGTCCCCCTTAGGCGATTTATTTTTTGGCGATCTCTTTTTGTTAATGCTGCCTAACCTGCTTTCTTCTAATACTCCTATACCTTTTCTATAGCATTCTTTAGGTTACTTAGTGGTTCCTAGGTAGTCTTACTATAGCCTATCTACTTTACTTTATACTATGTTTCGTCATCCATATCCTTATAACTGATAACCTTTAAAATTTACTATTTGTCTTCCTCTTGTCCTCTATACGTGTCTGCTTTATAGACTAGTGGTTTAACATTTCCATGTGCTAGCTCTAGCATTGCAACATATTATATAGGGTAGATTTTCATTTTGGCTGGTAGGTTTAACTTATACATAACTAATAAAATTCTTCGCTTAATTTTAAAAGGTCCTAGTCTAACGTGGTCCAACTTCTTACTTAGTCGTTAACTCTTAAAATTTTTGTATAGTAGCTATACTTTATCCCCCTCCTTAAGATCTGGTCCCTTAGATCTCTTAGCATTATAGTACCTTTTTATTCGTTCTTATACTAGTTTTGCTGTTTCTTTAAGGTCTGTATAAAGATTTATTAACGTCTCTATTCTTTACTTAGCTGTGCTACTCGTCTTTTTTGCTTAATATGGTAATAACAACGTTCTTGGCTTATACCCGTAATTTGCCTTAAATGGTAATGTCCCTATTCCTTCTTATGGTGTTGTATTGTATATAAACTGTGCTACTAGTAGTAACAATACCCAATTGTTTTGTGCGTAATTAATATAATGCCTTAAATACTATTCTAGTGTCTAGTTTAGTCTTTTTATTTATCTATCCGTCTGCGGATAATATGCTATAGATGTTACTGCGTGAACTTCCTATTCTGCTAGAAATACTTCCTAAAATACTGCTATAAATCTTGGATCCCTGTCTAATATAATCTTATCTAGTGCTTTATGTCTTACAAACACTTCTTTTATATAGATTCTAGCGACATCTTCTGCTAATATCTCTTTAGTGCATGCTATAAAGTATCCCTACTTTATTAGCTTATCCACTATTACTAAAATCACATCATGATTTTGTCCTGTAATAGGGTCTCTTAACTTTAGTAACTTAATAATAAAGTCCTATAATATAACTTCCTATGGTCTTTCTAGTACTTTAATAGGTTATAACCCTCTATACGGCTTATACCTTATTAGTTTATTCCTTTAGTAATCTAAATATTCCTTTATAACTTGTCTTACTAGTCCCTAGATTCCTTAAATAATATACTCTTTTTAGAGTCTTAACACTAAGCCTATAGCTCCGTTGTATCCTTATATTATTCCCTTATAGAATTCCTTAACAAATTCTTCTATAATAGACTTAGGCACATACGTTGCTTCTCTATTTTTATATTACTCTAAATCTGGATCCTCTACCTATGCTTCTTAGATCTTCTGTATCCAATTACTCTCTAGTAATTTATAGATCTGACTTTCCTTAGTTGCTGCGATCTTTGGATAATTATACCTAATTAATCCGTTTTAATCCTTTCGCAACAAAGCTCCTAATAGCTTTTTACTACTCTGTAGTTTAGCCTTCCTACTTAGAGCGTCTGCTCGCGTATTGTCTATACCCTTGGTATACTAAATTTCGAAATGGTATTCTATAAGCATTTCCGCCTATCTAACCTGTCTTTGGTTAAGTTCCTTTATTATTAGGAATCCTGTAAGGTTCTTATAGTCCGTTTTAACTATAAATGGTTTCTTTATATCTTGCAAGAATGCTCTCTATTCTTTAAATACTATAACTATACCTAATAACTCCTTATTGTAGATATTATAGTTTAACTCTAGTAGTGTTATCTTCTAACTGTAGTATGCCACTAGGTGCTATCCATCTTAATATTTCTATAGGAAGTACGCCCCTAGTGTAAAGTCTAATGTATCTGTTTTTATAACCGTCTCTAGACCTAGTTAATAGATCTTAAAAACTGGCTCCTAGGTAAACAACTCTTTAACTCTTTTAAATAGTTCTTATTATTCCCTTCCCCATGCCTATAGTTCTTCTTTCTTTGTTAACTGTGTAAATGGCTTAATATCCTATAACCATTGCGCTATAAACCTTCTACAATAATTGCAAAACCCTAGGAACGATTTTAACTGCGTAATGTTCTCTAGTTCTTGCTAATTTACTATAGCCTTAATCTTCTTTAGATCTATGTTAAGTTGGCCTAGTTTAATAATAAATCTAATAAAATCGGTCTTTCTAGTAAAGAACTTGCATTTCTTAATTGCTACTAGCATCTATTCTTTTTATAGTCTTTTTAAGACCTACTTAATGTGTTCTCTATGCTCTTCCTTACTCTCTAAGTAGATAATAATGTTGTTAAGGTATACTATAACAAATTCATCTAGGTGTTCTCCTAACACACTATTAATTCGCTTCTGGAACGTTGCTAGTGCGTTTATAAGTCTGAATTGCATAACTAATGGTTTATATAGTCCTTTTTTTAACCTAAAGGCTGCCTTCTATTTATTGCCTTCCTTAATTCTAATCTGGTGGTATACCCATCTTAGATCTATCTTTGTAAAGATCTTTGCGTTGCCTATCCTATCTTAGATTTCGCTAATTAAGGGTAAAGGATACCTATCCTTCCTAGTAATACTGTTTAACTATCTATAGTCTATACACATCCTAAGTTTTCCGTTTTTTTTTAGGATAAATAACACTAGATATCCTGCTGATAACTGTAATAATCTAATATATCCCTTGCGTAAGTTCTCCTAGATAAACTCCTTAAGCGCTACTAACTCTGTTTTAGTAAGCTTATAGATTAGAAAGAACTTTGGACTTATTCCCTCTTCTAATTCTATCTTATGGTTTTAAGCTGCATGCTTTAACAGCTTTTCACTTTTTAGTGACTATAACTTTTTACCATACTTATGGTATCTCTTTGGTATATAACTTAAGCCTTACTTAGTCTCTTTATATGTCGCTCTAACTTAGTACTATACCAACTTGGTTTACTGTTACACTTTACGCCGTTGTATATTTTTAATATCGACCTAACCTATAACCTAATTAATCTTTAGATTGTACTCCTATAACTAAGGAATTCCTAGTATCGCCTCATCCTGTCCTAATAGTAGGATATTAAAAGATATTCTAACTGGTCTCCCTTTAATAGTTATCTGAATAGGTCCTATTTTGAGATTAATAATGCCTCCTTTATAGGCTATCTAATCTCCTAAAATTATTATAAGTAGATACAGGTGTTCCTTCTATCTATATAGTAACCCTATCCTTTCCACTACCTTTGGTGATATGTAGTTCCTAGTTGCTCTACTATCTACCAACGCTTTAAACTGCTGATCTTGCCACTTAGCTCTTAAATTTAGGTATTATTCTTAAATTCCTTTAAGGGTCTGAGGCTCTAATACTAGTTCCCTCTAGTCCTATGCGCCTCCCCTTTTCTTAACTATTAGCTGCTTAATCCTGCCTATACTTAGTCTAACTTTAGCTAATACTTAGTTTATTTCTTTTCCTCTATATGCTATGGATAAGTATTCTCTAGGCACTTTTACCACTATTATCTATCTAGGTATTCTTCTATAAGGAATCTTCCTAGTTAAAGTATTAAGTCTCCTTAACCCTGTACTTCTACTGGGTGCTAACTATGTATATACTTAGCGTTCCTAAACCGCTTTTCCTCTAGTGTCTAATATATCCTTACTAGGTACTTCCGGTTTTTATCTTTAGGTGCTCTATGTATATTACACATATTATCCACACAAGCTATCTACAATAGTATATAATACGCTGCATATTTTGGGTTAACTCTTAGTTTATCTTTGTCCTTAAGTTTAAACCTATACCTAGTTAACCTAACCGCTGGTATCTCTACTATAGGTACTAAGATTTGTCACTTACTTTTCTAGTCCCTAGATCCTTCTTCTAGATTCCTTAATATTATAATTAACGCTCCTTTAATATAACTCATGCGTTTTTCTGTAATGGGTTAGTTTTAGACAACTTTTTTATTCAGCCATATATAAAAATCTGCCTATTTATTGTTATATCTTTGCCTATACCACTTTCCATATAACTGGTTTAGTGTATATGGTCTATCCATTAGAAAGTACCTTATTATTACTATATTATAATATCCTTTAGTATATCTTTTTTTAAACCTAGTTAGAATATCTAGATCCTTTTCTTATTCTAGTTTATCTAACCACTTTGCCCTAGGTGTCCCTATACTCGGCCTATTAGTAACTCTTTATATAGGTGCTCTATTCCTTATATGACCTAGTATAGCTAACCTCTTATCTAGCTTCTGCTCTTGCTATATAATAATTCTTGTCCTAAACTTATCTATAGTTTCTTATTTTCTGCGTTTTATAGCTAGATCCTTATAGTCGTCTTACTTTTTAATTCTAGTATTAACTATTTAATCTTTAGGCTAAATACTGCGTTTACCTAGGATTGCTAATATTCTTACTTATTCTCTAAACTTGTAGTTCTTAAACTTGCGTCCTATACTTATTCGTCTGTCACTAAACTGAGTTACTGCCCTTTCCCATCGGTTTTTGTCTATTATGGGTCCTTAGGTGTGTCTTATTTTACTTTAAGAATCTTAAGCTTCTCTTATCTCTTCTTAAGAATCTTAAGCCTGTGGCCTTTTGCCTTTATTAAGTAATAAGCTAGCATTAGCAGTTATCTGCTTGCTTAGTTTCTTCTAAACATTGCTCCTATTGTCTTATAAAGCAATGGAAATCGTATTTAATAGTGTTATAACATCCATTACTAAACTTTGTTTTGTAATGGTTTTAGTCTCTACTTCTATTTTGACTTCTCTAAGGTCTGCATGCTTCTAGTAAGCTGCCTTTATTACCTTATTATTAGTAAATGCTTTATCTTTATTAAATTTATTGTCTTTAATGTCTAATCTATAAGCTGGTTTGCTGGTTCCTTTAAACTTAGATAATAATAGCTCCTATAGCTAATAGCTTGCGCCGTACTTAGCGTCCTTATAAATTTAGTATGCGTTATTATAATAATACGCAAAACTATTAATTAAACACTCTTTTATTCCTTATAGTGCACCATTGTCCCTCTATATATATGTGCTGTCTGCTGGTCTGGTTCCCTTTACTATATAGTTACTTTAACCACCTCTATAGTCTCTGGCAAAATAACCTTATTTTCCATAATTTATATAAGCTCTATCTTTAAACCATTTTTCTTGCTATAGAGTCCGCCTAAATATCTTCTGCTGCTAAGATCCCTGGTTTAGCCTTTGCTCCTAGGTCCTTTAATTACTTAATCCTTAATCTCTAGGTTTCTATAGTTTCTTTTCCTACCTTTAGGTTTTTTTAATACCACTTAGGTCTATTGGCTTTGTGCTATTCTATAGTTTTTAACTTTATGTCTGTTGTTGCGTACTCTACGCCTTATACAACTATAGAACTCTATCTTACCCTCTTTTAGCTTATTCCCTTTAGTAGATTCTATTATTAATCTTTATTAACTAATCTATTAACTCTCTTAGAGTATCCACATCTTCCATTAGGATAATTACGTCTTGGACTTTAGCCTTAAGTCCCTATTTATACTATGCCATAAGCGCCCTGTTATTCCACTCAACCTATATAGCTAGTGTTTAAAACTGTATTATATACTTAATTATTAAAGTGCGTTATACTAAGTTCTAAAGCTTTTATTCTGCTGTGGTTATGGCCTCCAGGTTTCTAAATATCTGCATTAGTCGCTCTACGAACCTATTCCAACTAGTAAATATATACCATACGTCTTAGTTAGTAGTTGTTATACTATTAGCCTATATTTCCATAAAATATAGCTTAAACCACTTAAGTGCCCTCCCTATTAGGAATAATCCTACATAGGCTACTTAATCTAATAATATTGCTAACTTCGCTCCTTCCTATACTACCTTAAAGTACATCTACGTAAGAAATCCTTTAAGCTTTAACTTCTCTCCTAAGAATTGTTTAATTAAAGGTAACTTAATCTTTACTACTCTAATTCCATTAATGTGTTCTTTAAGTATCCTATTATTATCTTATAAGTAATTAACCATTTCCTATAACTAACCTTGCGTAACCACTTAAGAATCCCTGTTGTCTATACTGGTATCACCTGGCCCTAAGGTTATAGCTGCCGTTAACGCCGTTGTGACTAGTGCTGCTCTTAGTGGTATATTGTTTAATTTTGTTCTAATACTATAACCTAGGTAGTAAATGTGTAACGGAACCTTATAGCTTAGACTACGGTAGGTTCTATTATTGGGCTGGGTATATAGGTATAATAAAACTAATAATATAATAATAACTGGTGGAGTAGTTGCCTAATAAATTAACTCTAATTGTATTCTAAGATTTACTATAAGGAGAGAACTATCTATAGTAGGGACTAAGGTCCTTTAAATACACAACCATACTCCTAAGAAATCCTCTCTTGTATATAAGGTACGTGTTATCTATGTTAAACATAACATCCTTCTTGTTTAATACAGCCAACGCGTTTAATACCACGTGACCTCAGTTACCATTCCTTGTCACATGGTTCCACCAGATCTATTCTGGACCGTGCCTGTATTAACTAACTAGCTTCCGCCGACTCTTCTCCAAGTAGTCGTAACATCGTACTTAAAGCGTCCGTAACACCACGGTTAGAAATAATTAATTTAGGGGCGCCGTAGAATTAATAGATGTTGTTAATATAGAGGCGGGCTATATCCTTTGCAGTTATAGTCTTAAAACAAGGGAGGGAGATAGATTGCTTATATAGTTAGTTAACCACTATAAAGGCTGCATCATGGCCGTAGGCGTCCTTTAGAAATGACTTAAAGTCTATGGTAATATATTACTAAGGGCGTTCTGGAACTAGCAGCGGTTATAGCTACCTAGAAGTTTAATCCCTAAAGGCATTTACGCGTCTATAGGCGTGGCAGTTTCTAACAAATTAATCTATATTAAATAGAAGTCCTCGCCAGTAGTAATAGGGCGCTAGTAGTTAATAGGTCTTATTATAACCAGGATATACCGTAGAGACTTAATAGTAGGCTTCGCGGATTAACTCTGTCTATAGGTTATTAACATCTAGAACTATAAGCCATTCTTAGTATAAAAGTAGTCCTTCTTCTATTTCTAAATTAGGGTCCTCCTTCGCGGCTTAGTTATAGAGGGCTTTTAGGGAGTTAGCTATATAGTTTATAGTTAGGATATGGTTAACTAGCCCTATTAGTTTATCTAAGACTACTCCCTCTAAGGGTGCTAGCTTATTCCGTTTAAAGTCTAGTTCTTTAAGAATTTGTGGGTTAAGCTATTTAGGATAGAGGAGGGCGCGCGTCTAGTATTAGGTCTTTAGCTTATCCTAGGGTCCTATATCTTATTCCCTTTAGGTTAATGCATTAGATTTAGTGTTTTACTTGCTAAAACGATATATAATTATAAAGAAGAATTCGGAGAGTATTTTAGCCTAGTAGGCTTATTATCTAGTAAGCTGCTTTATAGTTATAAAGTACTCTAGGGCTTTATAATCCGTATATATCTTAATTTAGAAGTTTATGCCTTTAAGCTCTACGCGCTATTAGGATAATAATTAGATAATAGCTAGCATTTCTTTATTATATACCTTATAGTTACACTTAGCTAGGTCTATTGTTTTTAAGAAAAAGGTAATAGGGTACTATTTACCATCTAGATATAACTATAATAGGATTCCCGCTATAACTCTATTAGAAGCGTCCGTCTCTAGCATTAATTTAAGGTCTGGGTTATAGTAATAAAGGATTAAAAAAGAGATAAGCTAATCTTTTAACTCTCCAAAGGCTTCTATATAGTCGTTATTAAAGATAAAAGGCGTGTCTTTCTAGGTAAGTTGTATAAGAGGCATTGCCACGACTCTATAGTCACGGATAAATTAATAGTAGAAATTATAAAAACCTAGGAAGGACTAGATACCCTTTATAGTACAAGGGGACTACTAGTTGTAGATTATGTTAACCTTCTTAGGGTTAACTTTAATCCTATCTATACTTACTATAAACCCAAGGTACTTTGTGCGTTTTACCCCAAATTTATATTTCTTAATATTAACTTGCAAGCCTATATTCTGTAATCTCTTTAGGACCTTCTTAACATAAACTTAGTGCTTAAGTTTATTATCTAAGTATATAAGGATGTTATTTAGGTATGCCGTATAGAATTTATTAAGGTAATTAAAAAGAACGTTATTTATATACCTTTGGTACGTAGCCGGTCCGTTTATTAGTCTAAAAGGAAGAACTTTACATTTATAGGACCCATAATAGGTATGGAATATTATTAAATCTTTAGATATAGGGTCTATTCTAATTTAGTGGAAAGCTTAGTAGATATTAAGTTTAGTAAAAATCTTTACCCAGCTTAGACGTGCAAGGGTTTTATTAATTAAAGGAATAGGATACTAATTCTTTTAAGTAATAGCATTTAGCTTTTAATAGTTAATACAAAAATAAAGGCCTCTACTAGGCTTTTTTATATAAATAGAATAGGAAAAGTAAAAGGGGCTTAACTTAGCTTAATAAACCCTTTATTAAGGTTATTAATTAAGTACTGCTTTATTACTTTTAGCTTATCTATTAATTATTAGTAGAGGGGGCTATAGCCTAGTAAGTTATTGGCTTCTAATTAAATCTTATAATTATATATTTAGTAAGGGGGTAACTTATCTAAAGCCGCCCTTAAAAATGCGTCCTTATACTTAGTATAGACAGTAGAAAGGAGACGTTTAACTAGTTCCTTATTAGTTTCTTTAATTAGCTTTTCTTCCCTCTTATTAATAATCCAGTTAATCTTATATAGGCTTATTATAAAGACCTTATTGTCCTTCCGGTACATATTAAAGTAAAACGCTATAATACTAATTGCGGCAATGTCTACTATAGGGGGGTTATATAACACTGGGAGCGTGCGTAACCTTAGGGCCCTTTAGGGTATTAGCGTTATTATTACTCCTTTTAACTCCTGTCGCATCTTTTAGAGGTTATCCCTTATATCTTATTAGTATGTTCTTTTCCACACTAGTTAGATCTGCGCAATTTGGCTATTATCTATGTCACTATCTATTCTACTTCCGTATGTAGAGTCCTCCTTAAGTGTAGCACTTTGGGAGAGTATTTTTATTAGTATAGAGTTCTTTCTAGCTTTGTAGTAGGCGTCTTTTTAGGCGAAGGCTAGGTCACGGGCCTAGACATCCTACTAGTATATAGGGTTAGACTTTACGGCTAGTGTCTTACGGTTAGTTTAGATTTCTTTAATAAAGGAGGGTAATTTTAGCCTATCCTCTGGCTAGACAAACTGTCTTTATTATACGTTTAGCCAAATATTAAAGTAGAATATCTATTTTTGGCCAAGGATTATATTATAGGACCCTAGGTCTAAGATATAGAAGGGGATACTATATTAACATTATCTATTAAGGGAGATATATAACTTTAGGACATAGGTAACCGGCTTACTAACTTAGCCGTTATAGCCTTTTACCTAGACAGGCTTCTCTAGTAGGGTGGCTTTTATATTTAGAAACTTAGCAACGTTAATTATATAGGCAGTATTTATAAAGGTAAAGCCATTTACTTTAGTGTTAATAAGGGTAGTTAAGTTAACTCTATATCTATTTTAAGATACTATATATGGAACTATAAAGTGTTTTCCACTTATTAACTAACTTAGATTAATCTCTTTAAGATTAATAGAATACCCTAGGGGGGAGTCTTTCCCTAGGGTTCTTTTTTTCCTAACTTATTAGACGTTTTTCCTTTCTCTATCTCCTTAATATCCTTTAGTTCTAGGTAAGATAAGGTAAAGTAACCCTCCTTATTGCAGTTATAGCAAGTGGCTGTAGCAGGGTTGATTAGGGTATTGCAATAAGTACTAGTTAAGGTTGTAGTATATAGCTAGTTAGGCAAGGCTCGCTGGTGCGTAGTTATAACCGCTTTTAGTATAATAGCGGTTATGGCTTGTCTTCCTACTCTAGCTCCCGTAGGGGTGGCGGGTAAGCTTTAATCGCTATAGGGTCACTTCTACTAATCTAGGTAGGCGTTAATCCGCTTTAGCTCTAAGTCTAATAATAGGCAATAAGCTGCAAGTCTTTTATAGGTTAGTAGGTTATTTAAAGTTATAGTAATCTTCTCTTATAGCCTAATTGTTAGTTTATTATAAAGGTCTAATTAGTAGTTTTTAAGGGGGACCTAGCTTTCTCCTATAAGGTGTAAGAATTAAGTCTAGAATTCGGCAAAGGGTTGGTTTAGCTTTATTATTAGGCAGTTATAGTCGTACTAAGCGTCCTATACTTTGTTTGGGTTAATATAGATAGCCACTAGGTACTGCAGTATCTTATTAATAAATATAAATCGGACAGGAGAGTCATCTTTAAACTTAGCTTAAAGGTGACGTTAGGCATCCCCCATGGTTTGGCTAAAGAGGTAGAGCATTTTAGCCTCTTTAGAGGGGAAATGGTTATAGTTAATTTAGAGTTTTCCTTATACTTAGATCCTCTAGTTCTTAAAGGTAGAGTCTATTCCATTAGACAGTAATTAAGGGTTAAAAAGCTTAATAGATTTTAATTACTTTATTATTATATCCATACTCCTTAGTATATCGCATTTAGTTAAGCAAATGGGTTAACTAAGGCTTTATAAAGGGGAGGCTGGGCTACTTTATAAGGCAGTAAGGCTTTCTAGGATCTCCTTTAGAGTCTCTTATATGCTTTAGGCTTAAAGACAATTAACCTTCTAATTAGCCGTAAGGGCGCGAATCTGTTTATATATATCTATAATATTATTATTATCTTTAATTTCTAATCCTAATTGGATCTCATATTCCTCTTAGGTAGAGATAGGTCTTTTAAATAAGCTTGCTTTAGATACCATTGTTAGCTTCCTAGGGTCTATTAGTTTTATGCACTTTAGTTTTAATTCTAAGGGTATAGGTCTAGTCCTGCCTAGCTTATAAAGTGGGATATTATTAAGGCCTTCCTAGGTAGTATAAAGTTGTTCTAGTATCTGAGTATAGCGCGTTAACGCGTTATTGCAGACAAAGTTTCTTTTAAGATATAGGGATATTATTAAGGCCTTCCCAGGCAGTGTATGGAGAGCTTAGTATAATGTAACAGCTTGTATAAATGCCTCTAAACTAAAGCTTGTGGATTGCTATCTAATAAAGATACTAAGCTAAGGAGAAGAAAAGAAGGGGGTCGCAAGGACCATAGTAAATATATATAAAGGGGCAGCCGCCAAGGCGCTAGCGGTAAGCGAGCC
>Ga0307507_10003197_pt1 | contig 32427 bp, 11 predicted proteins | sample 7_EM_MG_FD_207223 | JGI IMG/M metagenome (GOLD analysis project Ga0307507, IMG submission 207223) | Populus trichocarpa ectomycorrhiza microbial communities from riparian zone in the Pacific Northwest, United States - 7_EM | ecosystem: Host-associated > Plants > Roots > Unclassified | place... | reverse complement strand
TTAAGTCTTATAGACTTTCCGCATCTTCTATTAGGATAATTACGTCCTAGACTTTAGCCTTAAGTCCCTATTTATACTATGCCATAAGCGCCTTATTATTCCACTTAACCTATATTATAAGTGTCTGAAACTATATTGTATACTTAATTATTAAAGAATATTATACTAAGTTTTAAAGCTTCCGTTCCGCTATAGTTGATACTTCTAGGTCTTTAAATATCTATATTAGTCTTTCCGCAAACCCGTTCTAACTAGTAAACATAAATTATATATCTTAGTTAGTAGTTATTATACCACTGACTTATATTTCTATAAGATAAGGTTTAAACCATTTTAGTGCTCTTCCTATTAAGAACAATCCTGCGTACGCCACTTAATCTATAGGTGTTGCTAACTTTACTCCTTCCTATATAACCTTAAAGTGCATTTATATAAGGAATCCTTTAAGTTTTAACCTTTCTCCTAAGAATTGTTTAATTAATAGTAACTTAACCTTTACTGCTCTAATTCCATTAATGCGTTCTTTAAGTATCCTACTATTATTTAATAAGCGATTAACCATTTCTTATAACTGACCTCTTGTGACCACTTATAAGTCTATATCTGCCATACTGGTGTCTCCTAATCCTAAGGTAGTTGTTGCCGTTAATGGTATCACGACTAGTGCTTTGGGTGGCATATTATTTAACTTTATTTAATACCGTAACCTTAGTAGTAAATATATAACAGAACCTTATAGCAAGAACTATAGTAGGTCCTGTTATTAGGCCGGGTGTATAGATATAAATAGGTTAACAATATAATAATAACTAGTAGAGTGGTTACCTAATAGATTAACTCTAATTATATTCTAAGATTTACTATAAGGAGAGAACTATCTACGGTAGGGACTAAGGTCCTTTAAATACACAACCATACACCTAAGAAATCCTCTCTTATACGTAAGGTACGTGTTATATGTGTTGTACATAGACGTACACTGCGTATATTGCGTATACCGCGTATAACATTATGTAACTTGCTTACCATTCCTCGTTACATAGTTCCACCGGCTCCATCCTAGACCGTGCCTATATTAACCAACTAGCTTCCGCCAACTCTTCTCCAAGTAGTTGTAACATTGTACTTAAGCTGTCCGTAACAGTTACTAGTAGGTTTTAGACCCTAGTTAAATAGACCTATTCTCTAATATAATAATCTACTAAGCTAGTATAGAGTAACGGACTAGGTCTAGAAAGGGTGCTTTTTAAATTAAGCTTTATTAGTATACGCTATAGCTTTACCTATAAGTCGCCTATAAGTTACTAGTATAGCCAGGTTGCGTTAAAGTGTGGCTTATATAGGATATTAATAAATTACGCTTTACCCTATATATATACCGCAGTTTTTATTATAAGCATTGCTTATTCTTTAATCCCTTAGGATATCCTTTGCTTCGCTTTAGTATAGGTTATATTTTAGTAGTAATACTTACTTTTTACCTACGCTTTAGCTATAAGGCTAGGGTATTCTACTTATGGTACTTATTTAGTAGTTATTAATAATTCTTAAGTTCTGTCTTATATTTCCATTTATTATACTTATTTAGTTATTTTAGCTATTTAATAAAGTACTATAGTTATCTAGTATAATCCTAGTAGGTAATAATTACTTTTACTTCCTAGGTGCCTTTTTTAAACCTTCTTACTACTAGGGGTTAAAACCTAGGGTATAACCTGTAAGGCTCTAGTAAGGAGATATAAAAGACTAGGTAGAGCCATACTATAGTAGGTAGGAGCTCTAGCTTATATACTTGCTACCCTATATACTCTAGGATCTAAAACGGTTCTATAAACTTATTGTTAAGTTTCTTATAGGGATGTTTTATATAGATGTTCTTAAAAGAGAGTAGGATTTATTTACTAATGGCGAAATGCTTAGCCAGATAGTGATAATTATAGTATTTTGCCTAAATGTATTAGGTATATATTATTAACGCCGCTACTGCCTTATATATAAGGCGTAGGCATTATAGATGCGTCTCTGCAAGTTTAATATTTATTAACTTAGACCCCTTTTTACCTTACTAGGCGTCTTAGGCGCCGTCTAGAACTCTATTTAGGATATTTAGTAGCTAGCTATAGGCGAGCTTAATAGGGGAATACTTTATTATAGTATAGACCTTAGAGTTATAGGTAAAGGCTGCTTTATTAAATAAGGAGGCCTAATTAGACTATTCCTAGTTTATAAATATATATAGATATACCTTAAGCTCCTAGTTTTAGCGTTTTATTTAACTATCTATCTATAGGTAAAATATAGTGCTAAGCTTATACTAAACGCGGAGATAGTAGTATATAGTACTTTAGTACTTGCTTATAAACACGCTACCCCTATTAAAGATAATATTATTTAGGAGCCCTATTTATATAAAAATTCTAAATAAGAGTTCTATAAGTTGCGTAATATTAATTATCTTATATACTAGATAGTAGCGCACTAGCTTTATAAAACAGTCTATAAAGATAAAGATAGAGTTGTACTTTACGCTATTAAGAGTCTTAAACTTAGGGAGATCTATAATAAAGTTAAGTAAATAATATTGCTAGGCTTAGGTGAGGACTTAGAGGCTGCAGCTTACTATAGAGTTTATAGTAGTATAATTTATAGCGTTAGTAGGTATTATAGTTATCTAAGTATTTATAGAGATCTTTAGTAAGACTATTCTAAGCGTACTTCCGCGCAATTACCTTGTAGGTATAATTAAATCCATAGTAGCCACCTATAGGATTGTTATAATTCCACTTAACCAGACATATAGGGGACTGGTACAAATCATCAATGTGTATAACCTTAGGGTCGAAGGGGTCCCACAAACAGAGAACATTATATCGGCGATAAGCCTACTGGAAACCGAAGGCATAGAGTCTATCCTATTAGGAGACATGAACCTCCACCACCTGCGGTGGGGGGGTATCCATGTTGCTGCTAAACGCCAGGCGGAATGCCTACTAAGAGCTATAGACATCTGGGGCCTCAAGCTGGCCACCCCCCAAGGAGCAATTACATGGCAACGAGGCACCGCCAGAAGTATAATTAACCTCACACTTATGGACGAAGGCCTATACCAGAGACTCAAAAGATGTAACCCTAAAGAAGAATGGGCACTCGCCTTAGACCATATCCCCATCCAGATACAGCTAGATCTGGATATCAAGGCGCAACTAAGTAGTAAAAGATACGCAATAAGGAAGCTTAAGATAGACAGTTTTCTTAATACAGTTAAACAACAACTTTAAGACCTAGAAGAAATCCACCTAATACCAAATAAGTGAGGCTTATTAGCTACCCCTAAGGAAATTAACTAAAGACTAGAAAGGATCTAGGCAACAATTAAAAATAGGCTAAAAGAGCACTGCCCGGTCTTAAAACTAGGCGCCTATGCGTGATACACATGGTCCGCACAATACGCGGTTCTTATTGCCAGCCAATGATGAGCAAGAAGGAAATATACAAGCAGCCACAACCCTGAAGACAAGAGATGATATAAAGACACAGGAAACCAGCTAAAGAATACCCTAAAAAAAGAAGCAAGGAATAACTGGAGACGGTTTATAAACGAATATACTACTAACCTAAGCCTCCCCTATAACAAGGGCCTTTGGACTATAGCAAAATGGGTAAAGAAAAAGGCGGGACACCTAGTAGAAGACCTACACCTACTACCCCTATAAAGAGTAAGTGAACCATAGGCCATAAGTAACAATAATAAGAAGGTAAAGATCCTTATAGAAAGATTTTTCCCTTAACTGGCTCTAGTAGACCTTAGTAACATCACTAGTAAAACACCGGTGACTCGCCTAAGGGTTAACAGCGACATGATAACTGAAGAAATAGCCAGAATAATTAGCCGCCTCTTAAACAACACAGTATTAGGACTAGATGGGATCCTAAACGAAGCCCTAAAGACCTATGGACCACTTATAGCACCTTGGCTTGCAGACGTAGCCAGAGTATGCTTTGTAATAGGCTACTACCTGTGACTTAGAAGATCTATAACGACGGTTGTCTTATAAAAAGAAGGCAAAGCAGACTACTTAATCCTAGGAAGCTAACGCCCTATTGCTTTAGAAAACACCTTAAGCAAGATCTTAGAAAAGGTTATAGCGGACCATATAGCAGATACGGTAGAGGAACACGCCCTACTACCACAAAGCTAAATGGGGGCAAGAAAGAATCGCTTAATGCTATCAGCACTTACACTGCTCGCTGCTACCATTAAAACTGCGTGGGCTATGCGAAAGGACTTTGTAGTATTAATGCTTAGCCTAGATATTAGCGGCGCCTACGACAACGTACCCCATAAGCGCCTCCTATATATCCTTAGGGCAAAGGGCTTCCTAGAATGGATTATATAATTTATTTAAGGGTTTATAGGCTAGAAAGAAACATTACTAGTCTTTAGCGGATACTAGAGCCCCCCTATTGCAGTTGTAACAGGTATACTATAAGGATTACCTCTCTCGCCTATACTCTTCCTTTTCTTTGTAAGCAACCTACTTGACACCTTTAAGGAAGGGGCGACCCAGGGGATAGGCTTTGTTGACGATATAAACCTAATTACATATGGGCCAACAGCTGCAGAGAACTGTAGAATACTAGAGAAAGCCCATGACAGCTGCATAGAATGGGCAAGACGACATTGTCAGAATTAAGCGAGGAATGCTGACTAAGCTCTGGACACGTTGTGAGGTCAAAGTCTGTATGCAATCTACATAGACATTAACCGCATCTACTGCATCACGAATCAATCAATATTTATCGTCTGCGTCATCTCTATCATTAATTAGACCCTTAAGAGACCTCCGCTGTGACCTTATGACCTTGTAATTCCAATAGGTTATAAGCCCAGGTAGCGACACCTCTCCTAACTCGAAAATCAACCCTAAAAATGACCTCCTCTACCTTAACCTTAATGACACCTACATACGACTACAAGGCTAGTAAAATTGTCATTTTTAATAGAGACAACTTTGTAGACTAGGAGCGCACCTATAAGGCAGCCCTAATTATGTTAGAGGGCTAGGATTTTATTACTAGTGCAGAGGACCCAAATTAAGTCAATTTAGCTAACGGAAGAAGAAGATAAGGGGAAGTAAACAAGATTATCTACAATTTAATAGGAGACGACCGTCAGGAAGAGATATGTGTGATAATAAAGGCGTATAATATTTAAGAAATGTGGGAAGGAATGAAGAAGTTTAATAAGGCCAATGACGAGGTCTATATCTCTAGACTTTGTAGAGAGTTCTATAGCACTACATTCGACCCTATAAAGATGCAAATTGTCAAGTTCCTCTAAATACTTAATTAATTTAAGATTAATCTAGCCTTAACGCTTTGAGCACTTACTAACAATAATATTAAAGAGCAGCTTCTTTTAGCCCTCTTAAGCGATGTCACGTGGTAGAATGTAAAGACCTAGTATCTATAAGACAAATAAGACCTTAAGAGCTGCATTACCCTTCTTTAGGAGCAAGAGACTGCTCTCCCTACACAAGTATAAAATGCAGCATTTATATATAAGAGGAAAGACAAACCTAGGGGGAGAAGGGGAAACTAAGGTCAAGGTCAAACAAGGGGCAGAGGTTGTACTGGTAGATTTAATTATTCCTCATCACGTTATTGCTAAAGCTTATTATCTTAAGTAAGTAAAGAGCCAAGATAACTAGAAAGAGACGAGTGTAGAGTATGCTATTAGAAAGGTTACTACCAGAAAAACTATCCCCTACTTAAGCAATTCCAATTTAACAACGCCAGGAAGATAGATTAAGGTACTCCTAAGGCAAAGGAAGTAGGAAATGTAGCAATAGCTAAGGAAGAATTCGATAGTAATTTAATCTACCTTAACCCTAACCCTAAACGTACTATACTTACAACAACGTCTCTAGCTTAGGCTCTTAACTTAGGAGCAACTAAGTACTTTACTAGTAACCAATTAGACCTAACACACTTAAAGAGATGGAATATGCTATAATAGGTCCGTACTGTAAATAGGACCGTTGTCCCTGCTATAGGCTACGGTTAAGTTTAAATTGGTACCCTAAAGCTAAAAGACGTCTAGCTTATACCTTCATTCAAGTCAATTAAGCTAATCTTAGTAAGGACTCTCACTTAGGAAGGCTACTTAATTACATTTAACCCAGATAATTGAGCTACTGGTAAGCATAAATCAGGTATAACGTTTAAGGCCACTATAAGGAACAACCTCTACGTGCTATAAGAGCATTAGGAAGCATTTAATACAATAGCAGAAGCACACGATTTATAACTAAACGTTAGTGAAACAGATGCTGAGCTATAGCACCGCCGAACTAGACATACGAATTACAGTAACCTATTCAAGCTATAGCACTCCTCACTAGGCATAAAGCTTAAGAAGAGAGCAGTACTAGTTAGCAAGAGCATATATAAAGCTTGTCTAGCTGGAAAGATGCGAGAAATACTAAGCAAGAAGACAACTAAGCGCGAGAAGATACCTGGTTAAGGGCTATACCTAGATACTATAGGACGAATCGGTATATTAATTAGAGGTTATAACTACTACCTACTAGCCCTAGACGACGCCACACGGTATACTTAGGTCGTTCCTCTTAAAACCCTCTAAACTAAAGAGGTACTGCTATATATTAAAGAGATCATTGCAAGGGTAGAGAGGTTTACTAGTAATAAAGCTACATGGATTTAAGTGGACAATGGAAAGGGGGAGTTTGGCTATAGATTTTAAGACGAACTGATACCCTAGGGTATTAACTTTAAACCTTGTCCGCTATACAAGCACTTATACAATGGCGTAATCAAGTACGTAATCTATATAGTCAACTGCAAAATAAGGTCACTTCTATTTCAAGGAAATATACTAGTTAAACTCTAGTGCTACGTAGTTAAGCATGCTGTCTAGATCAAGAATTAAGTACCCACCTTAGCACTTCTATTTAACGACGAGCATAGTGGTGCTATTATACCCTATAAGGCATACACCCAACAAGTTCCTAACTTAAAGAATCTAGTCATCTTTGGGTGTCACACCAATCTAATCAATACACTTAAGAAACACCCTAGGAAGTACAATTTAAGAATAAAACCTAACTATATTTTCATGGGGTTAAAAGGGAGTAGTTAATTTAAGATGATGAACCTATATACCCAAGCAATTAAGCTATTTAGAGATACTAAAGTGAATAAGTACAGGTTCCCTTATAGAGCACCTTAGGTGTAAGCTATAAGTTAAGCTACAAGACATGCTATAAGTGGGACGCTTAAGGGTGGGACGCCCGTATAAAGCATAAAGATACGCAGTAATTAAGTAGGACGCTTAAATTACACTATAAGCCAAGCTGCGAGCCGACCTATACCTCCCCCTACTACCTTAAACGCGCCAATAGAGACTCTAGTTGCGAGAACTACGAGTAGGCCAGATGGTAACCAAGTGGGCCACTTAAGCCAAGTGGGAAGCCCAGGTTAAGACTAAGTAGGCCGCGTTATAGATTGTATAGTATAAGTCCCATGGCTTAGAATCTACTTTTAATGTTTAATCCGTAAAGACCAATAGTCGCACTTTTAAATATATTGCGAGAAAGTCCTCTTTATTAATATAATAGATTTCTTAATGGATAATTTCCTAACCCTCCTAACTATACAAGCGCTTTAGTAGGGAGAAGTAGCTTATATTAAGTGGCTAAAGAAGATATAATATATACGTAGGAATTTAATACAAAGGTTAAATAAATAGATAATATATAATAATATACCGACACCTTTCTAGACCCCTTTTAAAAAGAGCCTTTAATAATAATCTCTTTTTATTATAAAATGACGGCGATTAGAGGCTAATTGCAAGGAAAGGGGGGGCAATGTAGGGATATTATTACAGTCACCTTGGGAAGCCCTTAGGACAACCCTAGGACACCGGTCCCAGAGACCTCACCTTCTTAAGGATTCGTCTTCTATACAATCTATCTTGTTCCACAATCACGCCTTACAGCCCCCTGCCTATAAAGTCCCCTTACAAACACCCTCCTGATTAAGTTTAATTTCTTTTTAATCAACTTAGAATATCACATGAATTTAAGTTCTTTGCATCCCCATAGCGAAAATTAAATTGTTAAAATGTAACTTTTATAACTATACACCTTAATTAAGTCTTAATTTTAACCATAGTACAACTAGTAGAGTTCAAATTAAAATTGGAATGTACTAAAAGAGCCTTTGTAAAGTCCTCGTGAAAGGGCAGAAGCCCCAGGCCTGAAAGCTCGTTGAATATCACCACTAACATCGGGCAAGGCACCCCAAATAAGTATCTTAAGTTCTACCACTATTCGCACTGCTCGTAACCCCCCTGCCTGCTCCTAACTCGATTGATTGGATTGCGTAGTACCCCGTGAGGCGCTGCGTGAACTTATTTGGGTGCTGCTACCTATGCTTGATGTCTACGAACTGCCTTTGTGAGCACGCCCGCGCCGCGCTCACGCCCACGCGTAGTATGGGCGCGCGATGGGCGCGCGATGGGCGCGCACTGATGCAGATGCAAACAACTTTAATTCACGTGATATTCTAACTTAATCAGGAAGGAATTAAACTTAATCAGAAGGGGGTGTCCCTTTACCGCTGGCCTAAAGTTATTAACATCAAGAGAGTTTAAAGAGATGGGTTTTATATTTAGTAATTATGGAATAGCTAGAGGGAAACCTGTAAAAGAGAGAAATAGATAAATAAAGAAAAGACTCTTCATCCTATTAAAACTTTCGTGATCGCGAAACGTACAGGAAATCACCCTGAGATAAACAGATTGATTCTTCTTATGAATTGGGCATAAAGAGCAAGATGGGAGAGGATGGGGGACTTTGCGGTAGCTCCAGAAAACGCCAATCAGCTACGTTGCGCCAGAAGAGCAAATTTCCTAAAATTCACAAATTACCACGAACGCTCGGGCTTGCGATGGACTGTCGGCATCACGTTGTCAAAGACTGGATGCGAGCCAAACTCAGGGTAGAGTTTGAGGATCTGTTCTCTGTACCGATGCAGCTCCTTCGAATCTCTAAGTAAGTCTAGGTGATGGGTTGCACGCAGCCCAGGCGGGGTTGTATTATTGCACACCGGACAAATCGGGTTATTTGGTGGGCTAACAATGTCACAGCCTTTCCACGGGAGTAGCGGTCCGCTAATTGATTCTGAAATCGTCATCTTCCACTCGCTAAAGTGCTCAGGATCCAAGACCAGATGAACGGCGTCGATATGATCGTGAAGATCCTGGAGAGAAGAGGACTGAAATTCGCACACAGGGCAGATGGAATGTCCATTAATTGCGTTGAAACCTGCGCTGGTGATAGTGGCTCGATGCGTCACTCTGTCTTCCTCGGAATGCTGATGAATGTGCCCCCCGAGCTTGTAGATCTCCAGTTTTGCCTGACACTTCCCGACGGGGCATGCTCGGATCTCGCTTTTGAGTTCAAGAGCAGCGAAGTGACTCCAGTATGGTTTGCAGGCCCCATTGATATGGTTGCGGATATGGATCGACAAGAGACATCGCGGAAGTGGATTGAGAGCGGACAAGCAGCCAATCACAGGGCATGCGAATAAGGTTTCGTCATCGTGAGCGGCATTGACATGATCTTTTAGCTTGTCTGCACGGTAAAATCCTTTAGCACCACGATATCTACAATTGACAGCCGGGCAATCGAATGTCTGTTCTCTTGAATGCTTCTTTATGTGCCGTTGCAGTTCGTAATTGCGTTTGAAGGTCGCCTTTGAACGACAACCAGGCCATTTGCATTTGATACCAGCTTTCTCTGGCTCCTTGGTGGCGCATCTAAGCAATTTGCATTTAAGCTTGCGTGTAAACAATAGCGCTAAAGGGCAACGAACGTACTCTACTTTAGGGAACATCTGATTAGGATGAGTTTGTCCAACTGGTTTATACCCACTAACAAACTGGAAATCCGTCGGACCATCCGAACCACCATCAGCCACTCCCTGCAGATAGCAAGTGACTGGTGGGGCCTGTTGATGGGCAGAGCCACCTAAGATTCCCAGGCGTTTACATGTGACGGGAGTGTCGGCAAGATTACCGCAGAGCATCTCATTCTGTAAAATCAGGCTGCCTGAGGTCGAGGGAGCAGTAGGGATATCGTTGCTGGCATCTTGGGATTGAAATGAACTCATCAACCCATTTGGTGCCGAAGCTCTCAAAGGAGAGTGATGTCCGCATAGGTTTGCAAGCGTCGATGACGATGGTAGGGTTGAGATATGAAAAGTGGTATCCAAGTATTCATCAATCTGCGGCAGGAACGATGAGTTTGGAATCGTCACGTACCCGTGGTGCGCTGAGGTGGCGTCCTGAGCAATGATTGAGGCATGGTCGGTGGGTGTTGTCGATGTGTAATGAGGACTGTGACGCGATGGATCGTCGCCCTTTTGTTAGCCCCTGTCTTTTTTTTTTGCTCTTACCAGGATTGGTCGCCTTCGATGGCATCCTCCTGCATGAATTGCTCCCAAATGTCGGAGTAATCGGCCATGATTGGTAGCATGCTCTGCAGGGATATGGAGAAGGGCGAACTGCGGCACCGTGCTGACGTAGCAGAGTATGTGAAAGACTGAGGCGAGGGTCGAGTTTCGCAGCGAAAAGTCCAAACTTTAGGACCGGGCAGTGCCTTGCCTTTATCTTCTGCCGTGAACAACCTTGGCCGCAGCAGCACGGTCCAAAAGTACTTTTGGAAGGGCGACGTGGCTGAACTTAATGCCGCAACGTTCCTAGTCTTATAAATGCACGTGCAAACCGGAAATCTCACTTAATGAATATGCAGCTGAAAACATTGGCGACGAAATTCTGAAAACAATGGGGTTCCTAGGCATAGATATTTCCCAAAACTCGCCCTCCTAACAAAATCAACTACTGCGGATCCGAAACTGAAGTCGTCGTCGCTGCTGACACCCTAGTTTAGCGTAAGGCTGGGGTAAGTTTGGCGTTCTAGCAAAATGGGCTGTGCGCGACTAGAGGCTCAGCCACAGACCTGCGGAGGATAAATTATCCTATCCGGTCGGGCGGATAATAATCCTATCCGAGGATAGCCCGGATATTGGATAATATCCAGATAATATCTGGATATCCACAAATTTTTAACTACAAACTAAACCTTTACCCCTATTGTATAACGCTAACTTTAAATATAATAGATTATAAGTTTAAATCCTATTAACGTTGTCCTTTATTAGGAATCGGGAAATATAATTATCTAGTATACTTCTCGTTTTACCGTATAAGAGATTATCCGGTAATATATGTAATGGGGCTAGCCTAGTTATAGTAGGAATGTCTTGGTAAAACACTTAATAGATAACTATCTGAAACTATCTGCAACTGTCTACAACTGTCTGCCATAATCTACTGTTTTTTACCTGCGCTGTAACACCAAAGTCTGTTAAAGACTGTATATATATATATATATATATTAACCACCAAGACCCCTAACTGTTTAATTATATAATTCTCTTCTTTATATAACGTCTTATTCTCTACAAAAGCTATATACCCTTAGATTTAGATAGAATTTATATTATTCCTTTAAATCTTCCCCAAAGCCTCTTTACGCCCTTATACTATATTACATTAAAAATAACTATTATTAAAATGGCAAATAAACCTAAATCCCTTTTAATAACCATAAGTATTATATCCCTAGTTAGGGAATAGTTAACCATAATATAATAATTCTTTATAGATGCCTTAGCTTAGCAGCAGGCTGTATTAAAAGCCTAGTATTAGCAATTAATAGAAGCACTCTATAAAGAATTCTGTAATATTAAGGCACTTTTATTAAAGACCCTAACAGAAATACCTATAAATAAGATTAAAATAACTGTATTTAAGCCTGGCCCCTTAAACGCAAACCTTACACTAGTAACTTAACCCATATCTATAATAGATTTAATGCCTATTATAAAATCTAAAAAGCTCCCTAAACCTCTAATATTTAATAGAAATTAAAATAACCTATATCCCTTTGTAACTAAGCTCTGTCTTAAACTTTTAATAAACTATAACCAATACCCTATTAAAGCTAGTAAGGTTAGCTATAGAATGTCTTATCTAAGCAAAGACTCTACATAAACTATAGATCTATTCTTCTATAATAGCACCTTTATTAATTTTAAAACCTTTATCTCTCTATTAGAACAAATATATAATAACGCCAGCCGCAAATATATAGCTGTTACTAAACTTAAAAATCTATAATAGCGGAACCAAGACTTTACCAGCGTCTTTTTAGAAATTTTAGGCCTTATTAGCAAACTAGATTAGAATAAAGCTGCTAAAGTTGCTGCCCTTTAATAAGCTATCTCAGATAAAATTAAAGCCTAGTTAGTAGGTAGGGAACTGCTAAAAAACCTGTCTAAATTTGCTATAATATGTTAACAAATTAATAAGGACCTTTAATATAATAAATAGACTTATTCTCTAAAGCCAACTACACCTTATATTTAAAACTCTACAAAACTAGTATATGCCCTAAAGCGCGATCCTTCTTTAAGACCTAAAAGCCCTATATATAACCCTATGGACCTTAATGCCGCTTAATTCTATATACCCTTAGGAACTAATAAATAAAGAACTTAAGCTATAAATAGAGAATGCTTTAGATATGGTAAAAAAGGATATATTTAAAAGCATTGCCAAACTTACCCTTTTAAAAAAGTCTGCTGTAGTTCCTCCTAATCCTTAAATTGTACCTATTCCTTAAGTTGTACTTATTCCTTAAATTATACCTACCCTATAAATTATACTTAGACACTATAAAGCACCTCGCCTTTAGTTAACTTAAAAAACAAATTGTCCTAAGGCTAAGTCGCGCCTTAGGATAAAAAGTAGAAGAGTATAAGTATCTAGGCTTTTTTAGCGCTAATATATAATATAACTCCTTTAATATACTGTTGGTATGCTTTAACAACGTACAGAATACATATATCGTAATGATATGTACTATACGGTGTTGTTGGTGGATTCTTGATTCTTCTACTCTAATGCAGTGTCACTACATATACGCGTCTCGCGTAGATCACGTGCATAGCACGTGACACGTAAAACGAATATATTCCGACATATACTTAGCAAAATTTAAATACTTAAAAAATGGAAGGAAGTATAAATCCTTATAGATAGCGGAGCCACTAGCATGGGCTTTATTAATATAAACTATATAAAAACTTAATACTTAAATCTAAAGAAACTTAATAAGCCCTAAGGCCTATAAGGCTTTAATAGCAAACCCTTAATATATAGCAAACTAACGCACTACGCTCTTGTAAAATTGTAGATAGGTAAATACCTTAAATATATTTCCCTATTTATAATACGCTTAAAGCACTATAAAATAATACTTAAATATAGATAGCTAAAACAACACAACCTTTTAATTAGCTGGGTTAAAGAAATACTAAAGTTCTATATAACCTACTGCTAAAGTTATTACTTAAAAAACCATTTGCCCTATAAATATACATATAACTACTTAAATTTAACTTAATATAAATTACCCTTGCTATAAACCTTAAGCTAATATAATAAATCTATAACTGCTAATTATAGTAAAGAATGCGAAGATATTATATTAAAACCTCTTAAAATATATATAATATAGGCCGCGCCTTTTATCTTATTAGCAAAAAGATAAAATTATAAAATCTTTACTATAACCATAAAAGATATTAAAAAAGCACTAGAACCGAAATAATATCCTAATCCTTAACCTCTTATGCCTAAAGAGTACTATAACCTAATTAATAAGTTTAAAAAATAATTTATAGACTAGCTAGCCCCGCACTAAGATAAGTATAATTTTAAGATAAAACTTAAGCCTAGCATAACACTTAAGTTTAGTCTGCTATATGGTATATTATAAGAAGAACTGCTTATAATATAATAATACCTTAACAAGCATCTAGAAAAAGGATTTATTCGCCCTAGTTAATCTCTATTTACCTTATTTATACTATTTATTAAAAAGCCAGGAGAAGGCTTAAGATTTTATATTAATTATTAAGCTTTAAACACAATTATAATTTAAAACTAATACTCAATTGCTTTAATTTAAGAGACGCTTAACTATTTAATAAAGGCATAACGTATTCCACCATTGAGTGAGCCAACCCATCAAGCGAGCCACCTTAAAAACCCACCAAAAACTAGAAAATCCGCACCTTAATATCTCAACAACCACTTAATAATAAATTCTAATAATTTAGATTTAGACTTTTGTATATACTCTATAGCTTATATTAAAGTTACATTATAAATAGTTTAGTGGTTTTTAAGATATTAAAATTTGGTGGCTAAAATAAGGCTAAATTACTATATCTTAAAAACCACTAAACTATTTATAATGCAACTTTAATAGATGCTGTAGAGTATATATAAAAGTCTAAATCTAAATTATTAGAATTTATTATTAAGTGGTTGTTGAGATATTAAGGTGTGTATTTTCTAGTTTTTGGTGGGGTTTTGAGGTGGCTCACTCGATAGGTTGGCTCACTCGATAGTGGAATACGTTAGTACTTTATAAAGCTTAATATAATTGCCGCCTTTAATAAAATCCGTATATATAAAGGAGATAAGAAGTATATAGCTTTTTGCATATAATGGGGACTCTTTAAATACCTAGTAATGCTATTTAGCGTAAAAAACGGTTCCAGTATATTTTAGCAATATGTTAATAATACGCTTCGTAAATTCCTTAATATATTTGTTACCGTATATATTAATAACATCTTAATCTACTTGTTCTTACTTTTAGAACATTAAAAATACATTATAATGGTCCTTAAATGCCTATAAGATATGGGCCTATAATATAATATTAAGAAATATAAGTTCTATATGTCTAAAGTTATATACCTGGGCTTAATTATATCCTATAACAGAATCAAAATAGACCCTAAAAAAGTTGCTATAATTATAAACTGGAAAAGCCCTAGCAATATATTAGACGTTTAAGGATTTCTAGGATTTACAAATTTCTATTATTAATTTATTAACTACTTCTTAGAAATTGCCTAGCTATTAGTAAACCTAATAAGAAAAAACATAAAATTTAAATAGAATGCTAGATGCAAATAAGCTTTTAATAACTTAAAACGTTGCTTTATAACTACTCTAATTCTTACTTACTTTAACCCTAACCTTAAATATACTATTAAAATAGACTTGTCTAATTATATGCTAGGGAGAGTATTATCGCAATATAATAAGAACGGTAAGCTACGTCTAGTAGCCTTTCTCTCCTAGAAACTTGCCCCTGCTAAATTAAACTATAAAATATATAATAAGGAACTGCTTGTAATTATTAGGTGCTTTAAATAATGGCGCCCTAAGCTTAAAGGATTAATGTTCTTAATATATATATTAACAGACTATAAGAACCTGTAGTACTTTATAACTATAAAGCAATTAATATAGCACTAAATCTGTTAGGCTAAATACCTCTTATAATTTAATTTTAAAATTATATACTAACCAGGCAAACTTAATTAAAAGCCTAATATATTAATATAATAATTATAGGACTTACCTATAAACGCTTTAAATAAATAAATGTCGAGGCTGGTACTTGACAAGGTATAGCAGAGGTATAAGGGAATTAGATGCGTATATTAAGATATATAGATAAAGTTATTGTATTATTAATACTATTCTATAGGTAGATTTTGGTGGATTTTATACTCACTTAACTCATATAACTAGTACACGTGACTACCCCATAACTAGTTAGTTATAGACAACAACTAACACACCCCTTTGTATTTAACTAACTTAATACTCTAAATAGGCTCAATTAATCTTAATAACCTTTAACCTTAGCTGCTCTATAAACTTCGCATAACTTACAGCTAAAAGAGGTTTAGTTAAACCATCAGCCACTATCTCCAAACTAGCAATATACCACAGATCGACCATTCCCTTTGCAACGTGCTCTTAAATAAAGTAGTGTTTAATATTAATATGCTTCGTCCGTTAATGAAACTTAAGGTTCTTAGCCAAGCTTAAGGAGCCCTGATTGTTACTATATAGGCGTACTAACTTAATATCCGCACCTAAGTACATTATCTAGCCTATAATCTACTTCAGCCAAGGTGCTTCGGACACGGCTTTAGCTAGAGTGTAATACTCTACCTTAGTAGTAGACTGCGCTACTATCTGCTGTCTCTTTAATAAGCATAATACAACTCCACTAGCAAAGAAGTATACATTCCCTAAGACAGACTTCCGCGTTAACTTGTTACCTACGAAATCCGCATTATAATATCCGCAAAGGAGTGTCTTCAGATCACCTATACACCCCTAGTATTCAATTCCTAGGAGCTTCATACCTTACAGGTATTAAAGTATCCAGTCTGCAGCTTTTATATACTGCAGAGAAAGGTTTAATAAGAATTATAACAGTATAGAGACTTTATATGCAATATCCGGTCTAGTTTAAATTGCTAGATACATTAAGGAGCTAATCTTCAATCCATAAAGCTTAGTATCTTTAACCGTTGCTTACCCGTTAAAGGGTACCATAAATTTAGTAGCTCTAGCTACCATTAGCGTATTAACTAGATAACAATTCTCTATGCTATATTGTTTAAGGATCTTGCTAATATATACATCCTAGCATAGGGTAATCGTCCCTTCCTTTCTATTTTGAGTTATTCTTACCCCTATAAAGTATTCTACAGGGCCTAAGTCCTCTATCTTAAACCTTCTTATTAGACTCTTCTTTAGAGCCTTAATCTTAGCCTTATCTTTGCTAATAATTAACATATCGTCAATATATATAATAATTAGAATTCTTATTAACTTGTTAATGTATACGCATTAGTCGCTAGTGCACGCTTTAAACCCCAATTACTAAAGCGCAGAGGCTAATTCCTTCTGCCATAGTTAAGGTGCCTATTTTAGACCATATAGCGCTTTTAAGAGCTTATATGCCTATTTAGGTGCATCCTTTAAGATCTCCTCATTGATTTCCCAGTTAGGTGGTACTTCTATATAGATATCTATATTAGCAGTTAAGTTCAGGAAGGCTCCAACTATATCCATCTGCTTAATTTCCAAGTTAAATAGAGCTGTAAGGGCGACTGCCAGCTTCTATATAACACTCTTACATACTCCCATAAATGTTTAGTTAAAGTCCTTTCCGTACTACTGCCTAAACCCTTTAACAACCCATCTTACCTTCCACTTTAGGATCTTGCCGTCTCTATCCCTCTTCGTCTTTAAGACAAGCTTTCCTAGCAGTACCTTAATACCCTTTAGCAGCTCCAATTGTCTTAGAAGCTTCTAGGTTCCTTTACAAACTAGGCCTTAATACTCCTTCTTAATTGCCTTCTTCCATTCTAGCTAATTGGGTCTTGTCTTTGCCTCCTTAATTGTCTTAGGATTATCATAGATTAACAACACTAGGCCAGCTGCATATACAGTATAGAATACTGTATTTAATTTAGAGTTAAAGCTTAATTTTAGCTTTAATTATTAAGCAGCTTATCAAGTCTCTCTACTAAGCTCTGGGTTTAAGATATAGACCTTATTCTTCAAACCTCTAAGTCAACCCCTTGACTTAGGTGCCGTTTTAGTTTTAACTCTCTCCTAAGTAATCTCCGGCATTAATTCAGTATCACATTCTAATTCAGGTTTAATATCGGAGTTAATATCTAGTTGCTCCAAATCCTCATTAATTTAAAGCTCTGGTGTAATGGCCTTTTTAAGTACTAATTAGGGTTGATGCTTAATATTTCCAAGTATATTAGGAACTCTCTAATAAATTAGGTCACTGTCTTGTTAATCCTAATTCTTAGTACTCTTACCCCTATTTCTAGTAGGTACTAGAAGATTAGTATTATCTTCTAATAGGGGCTTTGTAATTAAGCCTCCTTTATTAAATCTAACATTTAAGGATTATACAATCCTATTTTCAGCAGGTCCTTTTCTTAAAGATATATATACCTTAAAGATATGGCTTTCTTTATAGTCTATAAGGATTCCTACCTTAGCCCATACAGTAACCTTCTGTCACGGAGCAAGTACAAGTGACGATAATATGTAGCAAAGTAGATATTATTAAGCTACGTACATAAACTGTATAATAAAGTCAAGACGTTGCGTAAGGAAGGAAGGTAAAAAGGTACAAGAAGGGGTATATACTGTTTACTTGTTGCTAGGTCAACAAGTGCACAGGGCAGAAGTTACGGATATTTCGGATATTGCGGATATTGCAGATGTCTCGGATATTGCGGATATTGCGAGCGGATATCGTAAATATTGCGAATATCGCGGATATTGCAGTATCGTAATCGGTCTTTGGTTGCTAAGTCGGTGGAAACGGGTGGTCGTGTGCAAGGTGTCACGGGGTGGTCCCGTGACACCTTCTAGCTAATAATTCGGCACTCCTTTAGTATTTAGACATATATCTTATAGCCAAGTACCCATAAATAAGCTACAGATGGTCTGTTGTCTTAATTTAGGTAAAACTCGTCTATAAAGGCTTTGTATAGGGTCTTGCCCTTTAATAAAGAGGTAGCTGTTTAATTAGTAATTAGTACCATTAACTTGAATATTAGTGGCTAGAGGAACTGTGGAATGTCTATATCAATTATCGCGGTTCATATACGCTCGCAAAGAATACTAATTATTCATTTAGAAGTGCCGTCTTGCTCTAGGTTATACGGTGTAGTAAGCTCTACTACCTACCCTAGATTATCTGTAAGCTTAGCTAGCTTCTTTAGGCTATATTCTTTACCCCTGTCCATACACCATTTTTTAATAACTCTTCTAAATTAAGTCTTTACTATCTTTTGGTATTTGACCAGAGCGTTATATACGCTATTCTTTAACTTATAGAAGTAAGCCTACTAAACTAAAGTTGCCTTCTTAGTAAATACTATAGCATACTTCTTCTTTCCAATGCCTTAAGGGGTAATCATTACCACGTTAATATGTACTTTATTAAACACCCACAGATTTCGCGTTTTAGCGTATCTTTATACATGCCTTACAGCTTTTCCTTTTTTATATAGGTTATAGAGCCTTAAGTCTTCGTCCTCCTATTATATGGCGCTTAGCTCTTCCTTCTTAAGGGTTATGCCTTTAACCAATCTAGAGGTCTTCTATATATTCTTAAGGCCAAGATAGTCAAAGCAACGATGCTAGAGTTAAATCGATATCTCTAATAGCTTCTTTTATATAACTGTAGGGAATACATATATATAGGGTGCTTTAATAATTATTATATCTTTATTGAATTGGAATATACCAAGGCCTTCTTTATTAACTACAAGGTTTCTATCTTTAATTTAAATGTCACCCCTGCCTAGGAGCTTTCTAGCTCTAAAGATATTAATGCTATAGTTTGGTAGATACTGTACCTTGTTAAGGTTTAGCATATACGTCTCTCCTATATCTATAGCATAGATAATTACCCTCTTGCTAAAGCCAAGCGGCGTAGCTTCTCTACTTACTATGTTAATTAATGATAGAGATGCTGGTACATATGTACCAGTATTAAAGTCATCAATTAATTTGGCAATATGGGTTTCGGCTCTAGTATTAAACAGTATTTCTTTCTACTTAATCGGTAATTAATTCTTCCTATTTAGGTGTATATAGAGGTACCCTAACTCTTTCTTTACGAATATACAAGCATTACTATCGTCTAAGTCACTGCAAGCATCGTTATCGTCTAAGGAGTCACTGCTAGGTTCTTCCTTCCTACTCTTACTGCCTAACTTCTTCTTATTAGGTTCCTAATATAGAACAAACTTCTTGCCTATCTTTTCTTCCCATTTATGACATAGCTTCTTATTTATAACAAAGCAGTTTTCAGGTTTATAATAGGCGTTTAGCTTCTTACAGTTCTTACAGTACTTTCCCTTACTCTTCTCCTTATCCTCCTTTGCCTTTTGTTTGCCCTTCTTATTAGGCTTCCCCCTATACAGTACACCTCCCTTAGCCTTCTTATCCTTGTTTTATACCTTATCTATAATATCTTTAATTAACGCGGAGAGTGACAGTTAGGTTAATTCTTTTTAAGAATTTAATTGCTGTCATTCTGCCCAGATAGGCCATATATTAGATAGGGCCATAATAGAGAGAATTGGATACCATAATTTAGGTGGGGAAATGTTAAGGTTCACCAGCTTTTTAATAGCCTTTTTAAATGCAATAATAAAGTGCTTAAGATTAGGGTAGTTGTTATACTTAATCTTCATATATAATTTAATAGCGTTATAGCTAAGAACTGCTCCAGTTACCTTATATTAAGTCTATAGAGTCACCCACATCTTATATACTAACTTGTATCCTGCTAGCATCTAAGCAGGGGTACTCTTAATATTAAGCTTAATAATAATCTTTATACTTAAGTCTCTAGCTTCCTATATTAGCCATACTGCCAGCTTTATCTTATTAGCTTTCTCATTAAATTCATCCATATATTTGGGTGCTTTTCCCTTTTTATAAATGTAATGTCTTAATCCGTTCGCAACGGCAATATCCTCTATTACTTCCTTCTATATGACATAGTTCTCCTCTCCCTTTAGCTTTATGCCATTAGGCAGTAGGTTCTTGCTGCTACTACTCTTGCTTATCCTAAGTGCAGTAATTGGATATTAAGTTAATTAGGAACTCGCTGTATTTATATTACAGTGTTGTAATTAAGATTGTTCTAATTGGTTTCAATTATTATCTACTTCTTAAGTTATTGGTAGGTGGTATATACTACTAGACGCGTCGTGGTTAAGCTCCTAATACATATTATATTGATCGTTATCCAGTTATAAGCTTAACCTGTTACTATCTCCTACCTACTTCTTAGCTTTTGTCTTCTAATCAGACTCAGCAAGTTAAATAGGTTAGTAAGGTAGTAATTAATTCCGCGGATAATACGCGTCCTTTAATCGTTTAACAACTGCTATAATTACACATCACAGCTCTCTCCACATATTATTTAAAAACGCTATATTAAAACCCTCTATAGGCGTAGCCGGGCTCATAACCTATTAAGGCTAATACTCGACAAGGTGCAGCGGAGGTGTAAGGGAATTAGATGCGTATATCAAGATATATGGATAAAGTTATTATATTGTTAATACTATTCTACAGGTGGATTCTAGTGGATTTCATACTTACTTAGCTTACGTGACTAGTACACATGACTACCCCATGACTAGTCAGTTATAGACAACGACTGACAATAAATTACAAATTAATTACGGATCTTACTGCCTCCCAAATACTTTAAAAAACTATATATATATTCCTAAACACAGAACTTAAAAGAAATAAATTAAAAGTTAATAAATGGGAAATAGAAATTAATAAACTAATAGAATATACAGTGCCAAGACATTAGTTTCCCGACACGAACACAAAATCGCGATCGTCAAAATTCTAACACTAAGATCGCGAGCTTACTGCACCACAATGCAACGCTTGTTTGGCACCGAAATTAGTGGAAATAGGAGGCCTGGAGCTGAGCTTTTAGAGACTGCAAGAGCTGGAATTATTGCCGCGTCGGAGGCTGGGGTGTCAAAGCTCAAAATCGCCGCAGAATATCGCGTAAATTGGTTAACTGTTTACGATACAATCAATTAATGGAAAAACCACTATACGCTGGAATCTCTACTAAGGCCCAGGGAGCCCAAAAAGCTTACTCGATACTAGAAGCGTCTGCTTATTCAAATTGTACGCATACACCCCTAAATTGACTATGCAGCTCTTAAGTGCCAAGTTGTAGGGGTTACCGTTTCGTACAAAACTTTATACAGTCTCCTTAAAAAACACTATATTACGAACTGGCGCACCAAAAAGAGATTAAAGCTGACGCCAGCGGTAGCTTAATTAAGGCTTCGTTGGGCCCGAAAGTATAAGGGATTCCCTTAAAGACGAGTTAAGTTTTCTAATAAATGTTCCTATGAACGTAGCTCTGGAAAAAAGCCTATTTAGGTCTTCCGAACGCCTCTACAAATATAGTATTATAAATTTATTAAAGAGGTGTCTAATGGAAAGGATCTTACGCAGATAATCTATGCTTGTTTTTGGTATAACGGTCGCTTAGAGTTAATTGCTATAGAAAGGGATCCTCTGGCAGTAAAAGAAGGCTATAGCGCCTAAAGCTACGTCTGGGCCTTAGAAGAAGGTCTTATGCTAATTTAGGAGCCTTTGGATATCTACTAGATGGATAACGCTCCAATTTATGCATTAAATCTTCATTAGGAAAACGGGGAGTGGCGCAGGAAATTTGGTTTCGCTAAAAGTATTTTTGGCCTAGGGCTAGCTTTCTGTGAGGGGACTTTGTAGACAGGGGGCTATAAGGACACGATTGTGGAATAGGATAGATTGGTGAGAGAGACGAATCCTTGAGGAGGTGAGGCCTTAGGGATTGTGGAGACTATATACTATGGACATGTGCCTTTAGCATGTAACCAACGGATGTCCAAGGGGTGTCTAGGGGTTGTCCTAAAGGCAACCCAAGGTGACCGCAATAATATCCCTTACATTGCCCCCCCCCTTCTTACGGTTGGCCCCTAATTGCCATTACCTTACGGTAGAGGGAGATTATAAGGGCTTATCCCTAAAGGGGTTTAGAGAGATATTAGCATGCTATTATATATTATCTATCTATCTAACCCCTACTTTAAACTCCTGAAAACCTTAATAAGGAAAAAACATAACTAGAGAAAAGATGTAAGGATTGCTAGGAGACCTATTAGAAGCCTACCAGAAGCATACTGGTAACTACCTAGGCTAACCTAAGGATTTTTATACAACTCTACTTCTAAGCCTTTATGCCGGTCTGTAATTAATTATAAGTGTTATAGGCAATTTGGTGTTCCTAATATGGTTCCATAGAACCTTTTAATATGGGATTTAATATATAGGGTCTTGGCTTACTATTGTCTTTAACTATTAGAATATAATCTATAATCTTATAATCCTTTCTTATAATTCCCTACATCACTAATATATTGCTCCTATATTTGCCCTTGGGCTATTATATATAGTTAGGTAATTAATTAGTCAATTAAAGAGACTTATCTTGTTTAGGTATAATTTAACCTATATATATCTGTAATTAACGTCTTAATTGCCTTCTCTAGCCGCGTAATTAGTTTTTGTAAGGAAGTAATGGCTAAATAGTATATACGCGTGTTTCCTTTCTTCTAAATTGCGCTATTATAACGGAGTTATATTGGTAAGGTTGCGGCTATTTACTAGAAGGGTATTGGAAGGTAAAGTATAGAGATATCTTGCTTATTAAGCTGCTCCTTTTCCTTAACACCTTACTTCTCATTATTAACCTTTGTCTAATTTTAGATGTATCTTTAATATATTATTAAGATTTTCTTTTTTTTCTATTATTAATTTAATATGCCTCTTTATTCTCCTGCTAACTACTCTTCTAAGCTAATTCCTTAGCGTATTCTGGCCCTGCCACTGCATATAAAACCCCAACCTCCGCTGACCTATAACTGGTGCTGGTCCTGCCTAAATGACTTTGCCTATACATCCTTAAAAGACCAGAAGTCTGATGAGAAGATTCTGGACGCTTATAATAAGATCTACTGTGTAAGGTCTAACACCTTCAGTCCTTGTAATTAATGCATATGTACTAAGAGCGGCAGTTGTGTTAAGGTAAGCTTTCCTATCCTTAATAGGTTTCCATTGCTAACTTTAGGCTTTAATAGCCTGGGCCTAAGTAGCGATAATTCTTTAATGTCCTTAACTACTATATTACCCAGGCTCTCTCTTATTCTAGCGCTAATGCTAAATGTCTGGGTTGAATTTAAGACTATGCCATAGCCATTTACACCGCCTATAATTCCTAGCAAGCTAGCCAGTAACGCCTAATAAAGGAGTAAGGTTAGTATACTGAGGATAGGGTGAAGGATGGAGGTGATAAGAAGAAGGTCGCCGTTTACTATAAGAAGGAGTTTGTGTATATGTGTTAAGTTTTAAAAGAGCACAATATAATGCGGTATTAGGTAGGTTACCCTTTAGGTACCTAGCGGATGGGTTACTAATGGTTGCCGTAGCAAGGTCTTAGTGGTTTTGGACTTTACTAGCCAGCTAACGTCTCTGTTTATTCTAGGCTTGAGCGTGTCTTTATTAACTACAAGCTTATGCCTTAGGAACTTTGTTGGTACTGGTTTGGACCTAATATTGGTGCTAAGTGTTTAAGAGTCTCTGCTCCTTCTACACCTTATCAGCCTGCCCCTATTTTTATGCCTACCTACACCCCTATAAAGGGATCTAGATCTCATTCTTGTTAGCCATTACTTGGTAGGCCGATGGATACTAATCCTGCACCTAAGGATGAGGTATAGTGGCTTTCAATTTGGGCATTTAGGATTATTCTTGTACATAGTAGCAATTAAGAATCTTAACTGGTGCTTAGGAAGGCCTTATAAGGCATTTAGGAAGGTATAGGAACACTATTCCTGATATAGACTAATAAATAGGAATGCAATTCTAGCAAAATGCCCTATTAATTCTATGCTATATACATAAAAAGGCTAAGGACCTGTCCTGCCTTAGGCCGTAGCCTTAATTAATCCTTATGGTTTCCAGAGCCTATCCGTTCCATATCTAATTTAACCTATTTCTTACTCTTTGCGTAAGTCTTCTTTATAGGCTGCAATAATACTGTAGTATTAGAGCGCTTTCTGCAATTTGTAGATTACGGACTTTAGTCCTAATATTCTTTTAGAATATCTTTATAATAATTAAGGTGATCCTCTAGTTCCTATGTAGAGTCCTTAGTAGGCCAGCCTAGCCATTTAACTTTATATTAAAGCTTATTCTTAACAGACTTATGGCGTAGTATAGCTTTAACCTCGTACCGCTTGCCCACTACTTTAGGGTGTTTAATTGGGCCTAGACGGAAGTTCTTTTCCGGCGGTAGTTTATGCAATGGCTTTAGTAGATTTATGTGAAATATTGGATGCATATAGGCTATAGATGGGGGTAGCTGGAGATAGTAGGCTAGCTTGCTAATTCGTTCCTTAATTTAAAAGGGACCTAGGTATCTTACATTGAGCTTCTTTAATGGTTAATAGGTTTTAATATTTGTTGAACATAATAGAACCTTATCACCTACGCCGAAATGCTTGTTTTGGTGTTTGTGGTTGTACCAAAGTCTCTGCTACTCTTGCGCATCTTATAGGCTCTACTTTGCATGCTTCCATTACTCCTCCTATTCCTTAAGGTATCCTTATACTCTTTAGTGGATGTCCTTAAACTTTCTAGTAAAATCCTATAATTAATTCTGCGGCCTTAGCTAGTGATTATTAGGTATACCATTAAATCCTAATAGTTAGATGCTATAGGCAATCTGGATTGGTGCAAACTAATGTAATGAATGTTGCTTTGAGTTATAAGCGTACTCCGTGTACAGAAGTAGCTCATACTAATTGTCTTACTGGTAGTTTAAATATATTTGTAGATAAGACTCTAGTTCCTAGTTCTAGCGTTCCGTTTACCCATCTGTCTATAGATGGAAAGCTATACTATAGTAGTAGTCTATCTTTAAATAAAAGCATAGATTTAACCAGTACTGGCTTATAAAGACGCTGCCCCTATTAGTGATAATGGAGTGTAGCTAATCTACTTTAAGAAAGTATTTTTTCTTGATTAGGCTGGTAAGCGCTTGTGTGTTAATTGTCTTGTTAATGGGAAGGTATTAGATGTACTTTGAAAACCTATTAATAAGTACTAGGACCAAATTGTATGTTTGTCCTTACCCATCTTTTAAGGGTGGGAGATCCGTAATAAAGTCTATAGCGTAATATTACTATGGCTTACTGGTAGGGGGAACTAATTTAAGTAAACCCCATGGCTTATACCTTTGGATTTTGTATACTTAATACTTTTTATAGTAGCTAATATACTCCTTTACTTCCTGCTTAAGCTTTAGCTAATAGTATTTACGTTAAAGTAATTCTACTATCTTAGCTTAACTATAGTGGCCGCCTAGAGGATTATTATAATTCTTTATAAGAATCTTCTGTTATAGATTTGCTTCTTGTGGTATCTAAACCTTGCCATTTCTACGCAATAGGCCTATTGGGTCCAGTTCCCAATTTTAGCGCCTTTTAGCTTCCTTTCCATTACATTTCTGGTCTACTTCTACATTAAAGATGGCATAGGAGGCGTCCCTCCGTTGTACCTTATAGATAAGATCTATTAACCTTTTAGATGGTTCCCAGGTAAAAGCTATTTTGTTTTGTACTGCTCTAAGTACAAGACTAGATGGTACTATGGATCTTGTAACTTCTCAGCACTCATACGTTAGGAAGGCCGCTATAAGGTTAAAGTCTTTTGGTTATTATAGGGCTCTAAGTTCCAATTGCTTTATAGCTTCGCCTTTAGTTTAAGGGGATAGCTTAGAAATTAGGGGTGGTGTATTACTAGGTTCCGAACTTATGTTAGGGACGTCCTATCTAGGTATCTTTGGACCTTTATTGGCCACGGACCGGGTACCAGCTAGGACGTTAGTGGAAGCCAATAGGGTTTGCACCGCCTGAGACTTGGTATATAGAGCTGTGGGTACTTAAGTATCCTATACCTGGAGCTTATTCTGCAATATAGGGAGTAAGATATCTATTATCTGTTTTCCTTCTTCTGTTTTAAAGCCTTTGGTATAGTCTAGCTGTCGTGACGGTCCATTAGCAGGGTTATTTTCCCCTAGCTTGTATTTAATCTTAAAGTTAAATTGTGTAAGCTTCTCTATCTATCTGGCTTATTAAGGTATAAGCTCCTTTGTAGTTATAAAGTAGTATAGATTATAATAATCTGAGAGTACAAAAGTGGTATGGCTCGCGTACTTGAGGTAGTGTTGCCACTGTTTAAAGCAGTTGACTATAGCCAGTAGTTCCTTATTGTGGGTATAATACCTAACTTTAGGTCCCTAGAATTTTCTGCTATAGAATGCTACTGGTCTCTAGTGGAGCTAGGTAGCGTCTGGATGCCTATTAGGTTATAGTAGGATACTAGTAAGGGCAAAATTTAATACATTAGTGACCATTATTAGTGGCTAATCTGGGTTAAAATGCCGTAATAGTGGAGCTTCTGTGAACTTTGTGTGTAGTTCCTAAAAGGCTTCCTATACCTTTCCGGGCTATATCTATGGTTTATATCATTTAGTTAGTCCCTTTTTAGTTTTCTTCCTTTCTGCCTTTAAGCTTTTTACTTCCTAGGCTGGGTCTTGGGAAGCTTTAGCAATGTAGTTAAATAGGTGTTGGGTAATGTCTGAGTAGTTATAGATAAAGCGCCTGTAAAAATTGGCAAAGCCTAGAAACACTTAAATATCCTAGTAGCTCTCTAGCTCCGGCCACTCTTAAATTGTCTACACCTATACTAGGTCTATAACTACACCTATAGGCGTTATAATGTACCCCAGGAACTTAACCTACTTAGTGTTAAAGATATACTTTAACGCTTTAGCGTAGAGGCCCTAATTATCTAAGCGTTCCAGCACTTGGCGGACATATTGCTTATACTAATCCTTATCTTTTAAGTAGATTAGAGTATTATCTAGATAGATAACACATGTATGGTTAACTAGTCCCACTAAGGCTCTGTAAATGTATAATTAGAATATTATAGGCGTATTGGCTAGCCTAAAAGGCATTACTATATACTTAAAGTGGCTGTATTAGGTCTTAAAAGCGGTTTTCTACTTATCCCCTTCTTTAATACGGAGCCTATAATAGGCGTCTTATAGATCCAGCTTTGTGAAGATCTTCGCCCTAGATAGTTAATCCAGCATTTTACTAACTAGTGGTAGTGAGTAACAGTTCTTAATTGTAATCTTATTAAGGCTGCGGTAGTCTATGCATAGCCTTATAGTTCCATCTAGTTTTGGGATAAAGAGGATTAGCGCGCCTACTAGCGACTTACTGGGCTATATCCATCCCTTTTCCAGTAAGCCGTTAAGGTACTCCTATAGGATCTTAAGCTCTTTGTAAGAGAGGTTATAGATAGGAAGGTTTAGTGGTTATTTGCCTTCTTTTAAATTAATTATATAATTATATTTTGAGTTCTGCTAAAGGACTTTAGCTTATCTGCCTAAAAATACCCTAAGTAAGTCCCTTAGGCCTGACGGAATTTTTAATAGGTTGGGGTCACGCTTGTCCTCCGCGTTATTATTAGGTAGGTCCTGGAGGTCCCTTAAGACGCGTATGGGCAGTGTCGCGCACTATAGTGGCTGTTTGTACATGGTTGCTACTATATGTTAAACAGCTTTATGTGGTAGCTAGTGGAGGGTAGAGAACTCTTTAATACAGCGTTTAAGGTGTTGTAGTATACTCTCTATATATTGCTTAAGCCAGAGTAGCCTATAGCGGTGGAAGTATCTTGTAAGATCTTTAAGATCGCCGCCTCCCTGTAATGTCTCTGTAACCTGTCTAGCAGTTCCCTATAAGGTATCTATTATAGAAGGGTTATTGCCTATACTAGGCTCTATACCCATCTTGCTATAAAATAGGGGTTAGATCTGATACTTCTTTAGGTGTAGAGTGTATACTGTTTCTCCTAGAGCTATATCTTCTAGGATGTCTTTTAAGCTTGTTAGTGAAATATATCCTTCTAATTCTTTATTATTCTACTATTTAAAGGCTCCTGTTTTAAAGTGTATCTTAGGATCTACTTCTATAAGCTAAGGATATTTAAGAATAAGGTTATAGCCTATGAAGTTAGCTACCTAGAAAGGTTGCGGGCTAACTACCTTGGTATAGTTATGCATATTGGCCACTTATTACGGACGCTTTAAGTACAATGTTACGACTAATTAGAGAGGAGTTGGAGGAAGCTAGTTGGTTAATATAGGCATAGTCTAGGATGGATCCGGTGGAACCATATAACAAGAAATGGTAGCCAGGTCACGTAATAAGCTCTATAAGCTCTGTAAGCTCTATAAGGTCTATTATATACCTTATATACCTTACATACCTCATATAGCAAAGGGATTTCTTAGGCGTACAGTTATGTATTTAAAGGACTATAGTCCCTACCCAGATAGTTTTCTCTTTATAGTAAATCTTAGAATACAATTAGAGTTAATCTGTTAGGCAACCACTCCACCAGTTATTATTACATTATTAACTTACCGTTTATACCTATATACTTAGCCCATTAACAAGCCCACTATAGTTCTTGCTACAAGGTTCCGTTACACATTCACTACTAAGGTTATAATATTAAAACGCGAAAGAAGTCAAACAATATGCTACCTAAAGCACTAGTCGCGATGCCATTAACGGCAGTAACTACCTCAGGATTAGGAGACACCAGTATGGCAGATACGGACTTATAGTTAATCATAAGAGGTCAGTTACAGGAAATAGTTAATTGCTTATTAGATAATAATAGAATACTTAAGGAACGCATTAACGGAATCAGTGCAGTAAAGGTTAAGTTACCGTTAATTAAATAATTCTTAGGAGAAAGGTTGAAACTCAAGGGATTCCTTATATAAATGCACTTTAAGGTTATATAGGAGGAAGTAAAGTTAGCAACACCTATAGATTAGGTAGTATACGCAGGATTGTTCTTAACAGGAAGAGCATTAGAATGGTTTAAACCTTATTTTATGGAAATACAAGCTAGCAGTATAACAACTACTAACTAAGACATACAATTTATATTTACTAGTTAAAATGGGTTCGCGGAAAGATTAATATAGATATTTAGAGACCTAAAAGTATTAACTATAGCAGAACAGAAGCTTTAAAACTTGATACAATATTCTTTAGCAATTAAGTATATAATATAGTTTCAGATACTTATAATATAGGTCAAGTAGAATAATAGGGCGCTTATGGCACAGTATAAACAGGGACTTAAGGCTAAAGTCTAGGATATAATTATTCTAATGGAAGATATAGAAAGTCTATAAGACTTAATAGATTAGTTAATAAAAATTAATAATAGGATCTATTAAAGGGAATAAGCTAAGAAAGGGCAAGACAAAGTTTTACAGTTGTATAAGATATAAAGCATATATTAGTAAATATAGAGCTAAAAACCATAGAATAGTGTAGAGCTAATAAACCTAAGTAGTACTAAAGAATCCAAGAGATGGATAAAGAAACTATAGAAACCCAGAGGTTAAGGATTAAGTAATTATAGAACTAAGGAGCAGAGGCTAAACCAGGGATCTTAGCAGTAGAAGACGTTTAGGTGGACTCTATAATAAGAGAAATAGTTTAAAGATAGAGCTTATATAAATTATAGAAAATAAGGTTATTTTACCAGAGACTATAGAGGTAGTTAGAGTAATTATATAGTAAAGGGCACTAGGTTATTAGAGTACAATAACACGGATATAGGGATATTACATAAAACCAAGGAGTGTTTAATCAGATACTTCGCGTTTTGTTATAACAACGCATACTAAATTTATAAGGACGCTAAGTACGGTATAAGCTATTGGCTATAAGAGCTAAAGTTAAAAGGACTTAAAGGAACTAAAAAGTTAGACAAAGAACAAGATTAACTCTATAAGCTAGATCAGGATATTACAGCAATATATAGATAAAGATTAGTAACAATGATAATAGAGTTAGAGTACTTATTAATTATTAGCAATAAGGACAAAAAGGAGGCTAACTGGGAGCACTTAAACCTTAATAATGTAATAGAAGTAGAGACTAAAACCACTACAGAACACGGATCAGTAATGGGTATTATAACACTATTAGATACAATTTCCATTACTTTATAAGATAAAAGGAGTAATATCCAAAGACAATTAAGTAAGTAGATAACTGCTAGTGCTAGCTCACCACTTATAAAAGGCAAAAGGCTATAGGTCTAAAATTCTTAAGAAGAGATAAGGAAGGCTCTAAACTTATAGAGTGTAACAAAGACAGCTTAGGAACCCACAACGGACAAAAACTAATGGGAAAGAGCAGTAACTCAGTTTAGTAACAAATAAATAAGTATAGGACGTAAGTTTAAGAACCAAGAGTTTGGAGAATAAGTAAGAATATTAGTAGAAAGCTAAGATTTTAATAAATAAATAAGGACTATAGCAATTCTAGGTAAACACGGTATTTAGCCTAAAGATTAAAAAGTTAATATAAGGACAAAGAAGCAAGACAACTTTAAAGATCTAGCTATAAGACATAGAAAATAAGAAACTATAAATAAGTTTAGGTAAAGAATTATCGCATAGTAAGAGCAAAAGCTGGATAAAAAGTCTATAGCAGGTTATATAAGGGACAGAGCACCTATATAAAGAGTTACTAATAGGCCTAGTGCAGGGACACCTAGAGTAAAGTGGTTAGACGAACTAGAATAAGAAGAAGATCTAGATATTCCAGTTAAGTTTAAAGAAAGACATACTAAAGGATGTCACAATGCAGCGATAATAAGGTACTTTCTTATGGATAAACTATACACACTAAACTAGTTATATGGAAAGTAGTATAGGCAATGACATAATAATAAATGGGAAGACTTTTATATGTGGCTAGATAAGAAGGTAGTCTAAAACTAACCCATTATAGAAAAACGCATGAGTTATATTAAAGAAGTATTAATTATAATATTAAGGAACCTAGAGGAAGGATCTAGGGACTAGAGAAGTAAGTAATAAATCTTAGTACCTGCAGTAGAGATACCAGTAGTTAGGTTAACTAGGTATAGGTTTAAACTTAAGAATAAAGACAAGTTAAGAGTTAACCCAAAATATGCAGCATATTATATACTATTGTAGATAGCTTATATAGATAACACGTATAATATATATAGAGCACCAAAAGATAAGAACTAAAAATACCTAGTAAGAATGTATTGGGCACTAGAGGAAAAGCAGTTTAGAGATGCTAAGTATATACATAGATGGCACCTAGTAGAAGTGCAGAGTTAAGGAGACCTTATGCTTTAACTAGGAAGATTCCTTATAGAAGAATGCCTAGATAGATAATAGTAGTGGGATTGCCTAGAGAATACTTATCTATGGTATATAGAGAAAAAGAAATAAACTAAGTATTGGCTAAAAGTAGACTAAGTATAAATAGGATCTAGTAGCTAATAGTTGGGAAAAGGGGAGGCCTATAGGACCAGAGGGAACTAGTGGTAGAGCCTTAGACCCTTAAAGGAATTCAAGAACAACACCTAAATTTAAGAGTTAAGTAGCAAGATTAGTAGTTTGAAGCATTAGTAGACAGTAGAGCAATAAGAAACCATATGTTACTAGTAGCAGTAGAAAGAATAGGGTTACTATATAGGCAGAAGGAACACCTATATCTACTTATAACAATTTTAGGAGATTAGATAGCCTATAGAGGAGGCATTATTAATCTTAAAATAGGACCTATTTAGTTAACTATTAAAGGGAGACTAGTTAGAATGTC
>Ga0307507_10003196_pt1 | contig 32434 bp, 10 predicted proteins | sample 7_EM_MG_FD_207223 | JGI IMG/M metagenome (GOLD analysis project Ga0307507, IMG submission 207223) | Populus trichocarpa ectomycorrhiza microbial communities from riparian zone in the Pacific Northwest, United States - 7_EM | ecosystem: Host-associated > Plants > Roots > Unclassified | place... | reverse complement strand
ACCATTTACTATGCAACTTTAATAGAGGCTGTAGAGCATATATAAAAGTCTAAATTTAAATTATTAAAATTTATTATTAAGTGGTTGTTAAGATATTAAAGTGTGATTTTTCCATTTTTTTGTATGTTTTTGAAGTGATCAGCTTACCCATTTGACCAGCTCACCCGTGAAATACGTTAACCCTACTAAAGAAAGTAGTGGGGGTGGTAAGGATAGTAAGGATAGTAATAGTCTATGTTCCTAGAAGCAATAAAGGCTACCTACTTATTGCAAAGACTTGTCTTCTAGCCCCCCTATCCCTTTTATCCTTAACCTTGACTTTTAATACCTATAAGTTAACTAGTAAGTATCTACTCTACAGCCCGCTAGCCCTTTGCTTTAGAAGCCTACCTTTCTCTATAGTATTAAACCACCATATAATAAGGCTAGCAGTTATATTTATAATAAGGGGGATAGTAACAGCGATGGTGTTGCTAATAACTAGAGTGACGTTTTAAACCTAAAGCCTATTATAAAGCGCCGTACCCAGGCTAAAAAAGATAAATTTAATAAAATGAATTTGTATAATAAATGGGAGATTAATAATATTTTAGGGGAAAGAATAACTAAGTTAGGGCGTAAATATAAGGTGGCTTAGAAGCCTACCTAGGTTTATAAAAGCGGGCTTTTAAATTCTAAAGATGCCCTTAAGTCTTACTAAAGACGCGTTAGGTATACTAAGGTTGGATCACTATAGGTATACTTTATAAAAGTGAAGAGTAGAGCTGCCGTGCGTAAGGGATGGTGGTAATACTTTAGGGTATTCTTATTCTTAGATAGTGGTGCTCTTTTTAGCTTAGAGGTCTATTTCTAGTTTAGTATTCTTATCCTTAGCGCATTTAGTAGAAGTATTTTATAATTACTAGTCTGGCCGTCGAAATCGGACTCTGCACCTATATGTAGTGATGGCTACAAACCTAGGTCTTCGAAGCTCAGATCCAGAGCTAACCCAGAGACGTCGTATAGTGTGCGGACAGGACCTGGTGGTGGTTGTAGGCGTTAAGGGCGGTGGTAAAATTTTTTTTGGATAGTAAGATCTTGAAAACCACCACTGTTGGCCCTCTATAATACAATAACTACTACTGTTCTCTTATCCAGGGCACCTGTACGATCTAATATGGATGTATAGTACTTAATAACATCCCCTAACCCCTAAGTTAAAATCATTGACAACCTTATATTGATAAATAAGTAAACGCGCGAATAAACAAATATATAAGTAAATATACGGCCCCTCCTAACCCCTAGGGTGGTTGCCTGCGGAGCATACGGTTACTTGCCGTACTGCCATAATACTACTAAAACCATTAGCCGGATAACCCCGTATGGTTTTCCTTATCTCCTCTTAACAGAGTAGTGCCCTTAGAGAGGGCCTAGTAACTAGGGCCTAGGTATAAAAGATACCTAGGTATACACATCCCGCTTTTATCTTTTAGTATTAGGATAGTAGAACGGATAAATCCCCCTTATACCTTTAATGGCTCTAGGGGGGGGGAGGCAAGGTATATATAGCAATAGTTAATAAGAGATAGTATATAGGGGATAGTTAAGATATAGAAAAGGCAGCAACAAATACATGGCGATTAATTGGCAAGGCCTAGCTAGGACGTAGTAAACCCTAGCTTTAGATAAGCTAGAGAAGGAAGCAGTAGTTCTTAAGGAGTTTAAAACATCTAAGGAGGAGGACGTGCTGTAGGCCCACAGGGCCGCAGCTACGTGCAAATATGGCAAATTAGGGTTTTTTATCCTACTAAGGCTGCTTATAGGGTTTTTCCTCCCCCAATTACAGGGGTTTTCTTCCTGTAAATATATAAGTTTTCCCCCCTGTGCGGAGTAGTCTGCGTGGGCCAGTAGGATCCGTATCAGACGTTAATTAAAGAGTTACTACTAATTACCAGTCTAATAGATTTAAATTCTTTATAGGCTCTATATAATATACGGCATAAAACACTAATTACCGACTCGCGTAAGCCACATTCTCGCTTAGCCAGTTACATTGTGCTATGTTTCTATATTTTAGAGTCTTAATGCCACTCTAATTAAGGACACTTCGGCATCCTGGCTTATCTCTTATAGCGGCTCGTACGGATCGCTTTGCATCCTACCTTTCGCTTATTTTATGTTATAGGTACGCCAAAGAACAACTGCTGTAAGCCCTACTAAAGGATTAATAAAATGTACCTCTTAGCCCAAGAGAATTCCAACTATTTTTTAACTATTTTCTAACTATTTTCTACTTAAATCCTCTACTTAAATCCCTCCTCCGCTATCTAACTTAGAATCTTTTTAGGATAGCCTCCTTCTTAACATACCTAATACTATGGCATTAATTTAGGCATTGTAATGAAATTAGTACTAACTATTACTAATTAATAGCGCTATAACCAAACTCCTTATAACCGCTAAGATAATTAATCTCTGGGAAGGCGTAAAGCCTTATAAGTGTAAATGTATCTAAGAAGCCTTTAATATATTTATAAAGCTAGTAGAGCCTCCTAGCTTAAAAACGGGCGAGAGGCGGGAGAGCTACTGGCATTTCTTAAGGAGAATTAATAATAACTGTGGTCCTTAAATGGTTATAATTAGTGCTGTTGGGCTTAGGTAATTAACCATCGCAAATATAAGAGAGTATGATAGACTCCGCCTCCCTTTAGAGATTAAGGAAAATGAAAAAGCCTTAAAATCCCTAATTCTCTAAACGCTGGTAGAGGAATATACCGCAAAAGGTTAAAAAGCCCCGCTGTAATAATGCCCAAGGGCTAACTATACTAGCCCTATTAAGTATATATGGTACTATAGAAAACCAAACAGCTATTGCTTTATAGGCGTCTTAATAAACCGCGGATACTCTACTGCTATAGCCTATAAAATTAGATTAGTTAGCCGCGCTAGCGCTAAGCTCTCTAGATATACGTAAGCAATCTTATACTAAGTATTTAGAGGCCTCTAATTTTATACCTTTATTAGGCGTCGCTAAATCTAAGGAAGGATTTAAAGAATAACAGCTTTAGGGCAAGCAGATAAGTATATAAGATATTTCTTATTAGGCAAATATTTGCTGCTAACTAGTATTTGCCTTAGACTTATTTTCTAGGCGGGTCTTCTAGCTAATATTATAAGACGTTTAAGTTATTATTATGTCTGACTAAATCTAGGGTAAAGTGTAGTTAACGGAACTATACCAAAACCACTTGTTCCTATTTATAATAATAGCTATCTTAAAGGCAATATATAACTACTTTAGTGCTTAACGTTACCGTCTTATGTAAGGTATCTATATGCAAATATGGAATTAGCCTATTTCTTTACGGCATATTTAATTTTAATGGCCCTAAGGGAATGGTAGTACCATCTAGCTTTCTACGGCAATATTACCAATCTATTACTATTTTTACTATCTTCTATTCTAACTATGCTAATAAAAATATTTCCCTATTTGTTATCTGATGTCTAATAGATATTAAAAGAGCCACTAACGCTGGAGATATTGATAATAACGGCTATAGTATTTTTGGGTGGGGAGGTTTAATATATGGTTTTAGTAAAGGGACTAGACTTAATTTGATACTTATCGCAATTTAGCTACTTAAAAATTAGTCTATAACATAATTATTTCTGGCTAGACTGCGAAGAGAAACTTGCCTTAGTCTTGTATATTTTTATAAGTTTACTATCCGTTGAAGACTTTAATGCCTTAATTATATACACTATATTTTGGTTAGTAATGCGCTCTATGCTTCCTAGTTAGCTAAAAGTAATTAAGTGCCTCTGGGAATATTATAGCGTAGGAGTTAGAGATATGGCTAAATATCCGAAATATAGGAGATAAGGATATTTAAGGAATTTAGATCTTGCGTAAGATTAAGAGCTCTATATATATAAGTGTTTGTATTAACTTAATGATACAAGTAAGTCATATCCAGGGGCACGAAATACGTATAGTATTGTATGCTCTTTTGGATAATGGTGACTTTTTCTTGTATTGAAGCAGAATACGTGGTCTATATACTAATGCGTCCTTCCCCCCCTAACTAGTCAGTGCTTTAGGAGTGCACTAGACGCGTAAATAGGTGGTTGGTGCACTAAACGCGTAAATACGCACTTGGTGTACCGAACGCGTAAGCACGCGGTTGGTACAATAGGTGCTGTAATTATACACTAGCGGTACTTGAAAAATGGAACCACTTATATATAGTCTCCATAATTGCTTTAGTAGAACTGTAAAACATAAAAGAAATATATAAGAAATTTATAGGAGATCCCTCCCAAGGTGTCTTCTGGGCTGCCTTCTAAACGGTACTCTAAGTGGGCCGTAAGCCCTGCTTACGGTCCGTAAAGTAAACCGTACAACCTTCCGACGGGCCGTAAATGTACTATACAGCCTTCCAACGGGCCGTAAATGAACTATAGTGCTCTATTAGTCTTATTCCACCCATTCTATAACCTTTAGATTAAGCTTATTTATGTTAATTAGGGGTTTAAGGGCTTGACACGGCTTTGCCTTAGTTATGGCGTCTACTAGGTTGTTTCCGCCACTAATCTATCTAACCTCTGTAATCTTACGTTGTTTATAGGCCTAACGTAAGTATATAAGGTCGACTATAAGTCTCTTATCTTATGTCGTACCTAGTTTAACTAGGTAGTTGTAGAGGGATTTTAAGTCAGTATATAAAACCAGGGGTAACTACTCTAATTATAGAATCTTCTAGATTGTTAATTTTGTTACGGACGCTTTAAGTACAATGTTACAACTACTTAGGGAAGAGTCGCAGGAAGCTAGTTGGTTGATATAGGCATAGTCCAGGATGGATCCGGTGGAACCATGTAACGAGGAATGGTAAGCAAGTTACATAATATTGTACATAGTATACGAAGTGTACGCAGTGTATATCTATGTATAACACGTACCTTACGTACAAGAGAGGATTTCTTAGGAGTATGGTTATGTATTTAAAGGACCTTAGTCCCTACCGTAGATAGTTCTCTCCTTATAGTAAATCTCAGAATACAGTTGGAGTTAATCTATTAGGCAACCACTCCACCAGTTATTATTACATTGTTAATTTGTTCTTACCTACATACCTAGCCTAATAATAGGACCCACCGTAGTTTCTGCTATAAGGTTCTGTTATATATTTACTACTAAGGTTACGGTATTAAATAAGATCAAACAACATGCCACCTAAAGCACCAGTCACAATAACGTTAATAGTAGCCACAACCTCAGGACCAGGAGACACTAGTATAGCAGATACGGATTCTTAAGTGGTTACGCGAGGTCAGTTATAGGAAATGGTTAATTACTTATAAGACAATAATAGGATACTTAAAGAACACATTAATAGAATTAGAGCAGCGAAAATTAAACTACCTTCAATTAAACGGTTCTTAGGAGAGAAGTTAAAGCTTAAGGGGTTTCTTACGCAGATACACTTTAAGGTAATACAGGAAAGAGCGAAGTTAGTAACATTATTAAATTAAGTAGCCTATGCAGAATTATTCCTGACAGAAAGGGCACTTAAGTAGTTTAAACTATATCTCACAGAGATATAGGCTAATGGCATAATAACTACCAACCAGGATGTACGGTATATATTCACTAGTTAGAATGGGTTTGCGGAACAACTAATACAGATATTTGGAAATCTAGAGGCCATAACTATAGCGGAATAAAAGCTTTAGAACTTAGTACAACGCACTTTAGTAATTAAGTATATAACGCAGTTTCAAACACTAGCTATATAGGTTAAGTGGAATAATAGGGCGCTTATGGCATAGTATAAATAAGGACTTAAGGCTAAAGTCCAGGACGCAATTATCCTAATAGAAGATGCGGATACTCTAAGAGAGTTAATAAACCAGTTAATAAAGATTAATAATAGGATCTATTAAAGGGAATAAGCTAAGAGAGGGTAAGACAGAGTTCCACAGTTATATAAGGCGCAGAGTACGCAACAACAGACATAGAGTTAAAAACTATAAAATGGCGCAGAGCTAATAGACCTAAGTAGTACTAAAGAAACCTAAAGATAGGAAAAGAAACTATAGAAACCTAGAGGTTAAGGATCTAGTAATTAAAGGACCTAGAAGTAGAGGCCAAACCAGGGATCTTAGTAGTAGAAGACATTTAGGCGGACTCTACAGCAAGAAAAATAGTTTAAAGATAGGGCTTATATAAATTACAGAAAACAAGGTCATTTTGCTAGAGACTATAGAGGTAGTCAGAGTAACTATATAGTAAAGGGAACTAGGCTAGCAGACGGCACGTATATATAGAGGGATAATAGTGCACTACGAGGAATAAAAGAATGTTTAATTAACAGTTTCGCGTTTTATTATAACAACACATACTAAATTTATAAGGACGCTAAATACGGCGCAAGCTATTAGCTATAGGAGCTATTATTATCTAAGTTTAGAGGAACTAATAAACCAGCTTATAGATCGGACATTAAAGACGATAAATTTAATATAGGCGAAGCATTTACCAATAATAAGGTAACAAAGGCAGCTTACTAGAAGCATGCAGACCTTAAAGAAGTTAAAATAGAAGTAGAAACTAAGACCATTATAAAATAGGGTTTAGTAACGGATGTTATAATACTATTAGATACGATTTCCATCGCTTTATAAGATAATAGGAGTAATATTTAGAAGAAACTAAGCAAGAAGATAACTGCTAGTGCTAGCTTATTACTTAATAAAGGTAAAAGGCCACAGGCTCAAGATTCTTAAGAAGAGATAAGAGAAGCTTAAAATTCTTAAGATAAGATAAAACACACCTAAGGACCTATAACAGACGAAAACCAATGGGAAAGGGCAGCTACTTAGTTCACAGATAAATGAATAAGTATAGAACGTAAGTTTAAGAACTACAAGTTCAGGGAATAAATAAGAACATTAGCAATCCTAGGTAAACGTAGTATTTAGCCTAAAGATTAAACAGTTAATACTAGAATTAAAAAGCAAGACGACTATAAGGATCTAGCTATAAGACGTAGAAAACAAGAAACTATAGATAAGTTTAGAATAAGAATTATTATATAGTAAGAGCAAAAGCTAGACAAGAGGTTAGCTATACTAGGTTATATAAGGGACAGAGCACCCATATAAAGAGTTACTAATAGGCCAAGTGCAGGGACACCTAGGGTAAAATAGTTAGATAAACTAGAATAAGAGAAGGACCTAGATATCCCAACTAGGTTTAAAGAAAGATATACTAAAGGATATCATAATATAGCGATAATAAGGTACTTTCTAACAGATAGACCATATACACTAAACCAGTTGTACAGAAAGTGGTATAGGCAACAACATAATAATAAATAGGAAGACTTTTATATATAGCTAGACAAAAAAGTTGTCCAAGACTAACCTATTACAGAAAAACGTATAAGTTACATTAAAGGAGTGTTAATTATAATATTAAGGAACCTAGAAGAGGGATCTAGGGACTAGAGAAGTAAGCAACAAATCTTAGTACCTATAGTAGAAATACTAGTAGTTAGGTTAACTAGGTATAGGTTTAAACTTAAAAATAAAGACAAACCAAAAGTTAACCTAAAATATGCAGCGCATTATATACTATTATGGATAGCTTATATGGATAACACGTGTAATATATATAGAGCACTAAAAAACAAGAACCGGAAGTACCTAGTAAGGATATATTAGACACTAGAGGAAAAGCGGTTCAGAAATGCCAAGTATATATATAGATGGCACCCAGTAGAAGTACAAGGTTAAGGAGACTTAATACTTTAACTAGGAAGATTCCTTACGGGAAAATGCCTAAACGGATAATAGTAGTAAAAGTGCCCAGAGAATACTTATCCATAGCATATAGAGGAAAAGAAATAAACTAAGTATTAGCCTAAGTTAAATTAAGTATAAACAGGATCTAGCAGCCAATAGTTAGGAAAAGGGGAGGCGTATAGGACTAGAGGGAACTAGTATTAGAGCCTTAGACCCTTAAAGGAATTTAAAAACAAGACCTAAATTTACAAGCTAAATAGCAAGATCAGCAGTTTAAAGCGTTGGTAGATAGTGGAGTAACTAGGAACTATATATTACTAAAAGTAGTAGAAAGGATAGGGTTACCATACAGACAAAAGAAATACCTATATCTACTTATAACAATTTCAGGAGATTAGATAGCCTATAAAGGAGGTATTATTAATCTTAAAACAGGACCTATTCAGTTAACTATTAAAGAAAGACCAATTAGAATGTCTTTTAATATCCTACCATTAGGACAGGACAAGGCGATACTAGGAATGCCTTAGTTATAGGAGTACAATCTAAAGATTAATTAGGTTACAGGTTAGGTTAATATTAAGAATACTTAATAGCATAAAGTGCGATAGCAAACTAAGTTGGTATAGTACCAAGTCGGAGCGATATACGAAGAGACTAAGTAAGGCTTAAGTTATATACCAAAGAGATACCATAAGTATGGCAAAAAGTTATAGTTACTAGAAAGTAAAAAGCTGTTAAAGTATGCAGTATGGGACCATAAGATAGAATTAGAAGAGGGAATAAGTCTAAAGTTCTTTCTAATCTATAAGCTTACTAAAATAGAGTTAGTAGCGCTTAAAGAGTTTGTCTAGGAGAACTTACGCAAGGGATACATTAGACTATTATAGTTATTAGCAGGATATCTAGTACTATTTATTCTAAAGAAAAATGGAAAACTTAGGATGTGTATAGACTATAGACAGTTGAACAGTATTACTAGGAAGGATAGGTATCCTTTACCCTTAATTAGCAAGATCTAAAATAGGATAGGCAACATAAAGATCTTTATAAAGATAGATCTAAGATAGGCTTATCACTAGATTAGGATTAAAGAAGGCGATAAATAGAAGGCAGCCTTTAGGTCAAAGGAAGGACTATATAAACCATTAGTTATATAATTCGGGCTTATAAACGCACTAGTAATATTCTAGAAATAAATTAATAGTGTATTAGGAGAACACCTTAATAAGTTTGTTATAGTATACCTTAACGACATTATCATCTACTTAGAGAATAAGGAAGAATATAGAGAACATGTTAAATAGGTCTTAAAGAGACTATAGAAAGAACAAATGCTAGTAGCAATTAAGAAATACAAGTTCTTTATAAAAAAAACTGATTTTATAGGATTTATTATTAAACTAGGAAAGATTAGTATAGACCTAAAGAAAGTAGAAGCTATAGTAAGTTGGCACAAACTAGAGAACGTTACGCAGTTAAGGTTATTTTTAGGGTTTTGTAACTACTATAGGAGGTTTATAGCACAGTGGTTAAAAAGTATTGAGCCGTTTATAAGGCTAATAAAGAAAGAGGAACTGTGGGTTTAGGGTAGTGAATAGAAGGAGCTATTCTAGGAACTTAAAGAGTTGTTTACCTAAGAGCTAGTCCTCAAGATCTATCAACCAAAGTTAGAAATAGTTATTAAGATAGACGTATTAGACTTCGCACTAAGAGTATACTTACTATAGAAGCATTAGGACGCATAGCATCCAGTAGTATACTATAGTTAGAAAATAACACCACCAGAGTTAAACTATAACATCTACAATAAGGAGTTGTTAGGTATAGTTACAGCACTTAATAAATAGAGAGTATTCTTATAGGGTATAGAGAACCTATTTGTAGTTAAAACGGACTATAAGAACCTTATAGGATTCCTAATAATAAAGGAACTTAACCAAAGACAGGTTAGATAGGCGGAAATGCTTATAGAATACTATTTCAAAATCCAGTATACCAAGGGTATAGATAACGCACGAATAGACACTCTAAGCAGAAAGGCTGAAATACAAAGTAACAAAAAGCTGTTAGGAGCTTTATTACAAAAGGATAAAGATGGATTAATTAGGTACAATTATCCAAAGATCACAGCAACTAAAGAAAGTTAGATCCATAAGTTACTAAAGAGTAATTAGATATAAAGAATTTAAAAAGCATAGGCAGAGGATCTAAACTTAGAGTAATATAAGAATAGAGAAGCAATATATATACCTAAGTCTATTACAGAGGAGTTTATCAAGGAATTCCACAAGGGAATAATATAAGGACACAACGGAGCTATAGGCTTAGTATTAAGACTTTAAAAGGAGTACATTATTTAAGGAATCTAGGGACTAGTAAGACAAGTAGTAAAAGAGTATTTAGATTACCAAAGGAACAAACTAATAAGGCATAAGCTATATAGAAGGCTACAACCTATCAAAATACTAGGAAGACCATAGAAGGTTATATTATAGGACTTTATTGTTAAGTTACTAAAGTTAAAAGATCCTATCACAGAATAAGATTATAACGCGATCTTAGTAATAGTAGACAAGCTTATAAAGTAGGGATACTTTATAGCATACACTAAAGAGATATTAGTAGAGGATATCGCTAGAATCTATATAAAGGAAGTATTTATAAGGCACGGAGCACTAGATAAGATTATATTAGACAGAGATCTAAGATTTATAGCAGCATTTTAGAAAGTGTTTCTAGTAGAATAAGGAGTTTACGCAGCAACCTCTATAGCGTATTATCCGCAGACAGATGGATAAACGGAAAGACTAAACTAGACACTAGAACAGTATCTAAGGCATTATATTAATTACGCATAGAACAATTGGGTATTGTTATTACTAGTTATATAGTTTACATACAATGCAACACTATAAGAAGGAATAGGGACATTACTATTTAAGGCGAATTACGGATACGAACTAAGAACGTTATTATTACTATATTAAGCAAAAAAAGACGAGTAACACAGCTAAATAAAAAATAGAGATATTAATAAATCTTTATACAGACCTTATAGAAACAGCTAAACTAGTACAAGAATAAATAAAAAGGTACTATAATGCTAAGAGATCTAAGGGACCAGATCTTAAGGAGGGAGATAAAGTGTAGCTACTATATAAAAACTTCAAGAGTTAACAACTAAGTAAGAAGTTAGACTATATTAGACTAGGACCTTTTAAAGTTAAATAAAGAATTTTATTAGTTACATATAAGTTAAACCTACTAGCCAAAATGAAGATCTACCCTGTATAATATATTATAATGTTAGAACCAGCATACGGAGATATTAAGCCACCAGTTTATAAGGTAGATATATATAGAGGATAAGAAGAAGACAAATAGTAAGTTTTAAAGATTATTAGTTATAAGGACGTAGATAACAAAATATAGTATAAAGTAAAGTAGATAGGCTATAGTAAGACTACCTAGAAACCACTAAGCAACCTAGAGAACGCTATAGGAAAGGTATAGGAGTATTAAAAGAAAGTAGGTTAGGCAATATTAACAAAGAAGGATCGCTAAAAAATAAGTTACCTAAGGGGGACCCAAGAGGAGCAATTACTGAGCTACTTAGAGTTGTTTCCTTTATAAGAAAAGAGCCAGTCCTTTTATTACCTAACTTATTAAGACCCTATTAAACTAGTTTTTACTCCTTAAAACGAACCTTCTTATAAACCTTCTTAAGATGGGTTAACTGAGCGAATACAACCTACTAAAACTTAAAGGAGCGATGTTAAGCCTTAAGGGCCTAAGCGGTCTCTTTAGCAGAATAATAGAGTTTAGCGCGCACAGTAGCTAACTTAGACTTAAGCTTTATAGTAGCAGATTAAACATAAGACCCTATAATAAGTTACTTAGGAAACTCGAAGACTGTTAAGAGTTATAGGACGCGTATATTTAGCGTTAGAAATAGAGCGAACATTACAGAACAATTAAACGTTTGCTTTAGTACACTCTAAGTAAAACAAGGGTTATTAAGATAAGGGACTCGCTATCGCAATATATACTAACCCCGCTTTCGCATAATAAGAATACAGAGACGATATTATCTCACTAAGCAATAGTATGGCAGCCACAGTGCAAGCATAATATTGCGCTTATAAAGAAGAAGAAGCTTTAGGTATAATAAATAGGGATATTAACTAAACTAATTAAACGGACATTATACCTCTAGTAGACAACTTAAAGATGTTAGGAATCTTTAAGGATAAAGATAAAAAGGAGGGAGATGGTATTACGGACGCTTTAAGTATAATATTACGACTACTTAGGGAAGAGTCACAGGAAGCTAGTTAGTTAATACAGGTATAGTCTAAGATGGATCCAGTGGAACTATATAATAAGGAATGGTAAGCGAGTTATATAATATTGCACGCAGTGTATAAAGTATACGCAGTATATATCTACGTATAACACATACCTTACGTACAAGAGAGGATTTCTTAGGAGTATGGTTGTATATTTAAAGGACCTCAGTCCCTACCATAGATAGTTCTCTCCTTGTAGTAAATCTTAGAATACAGTTGAAGTTAATCTGTTAGGCAACCACTCCACTAGTTATTATTACATTGTTGATTTGTTCTTACCTATATACCCAGCCTAATAACAGGACCCACCGTAGTTCCTGCTACAAGGTTCCGTTATAGATTTAATTATGGCTGCTATATCAAAGCCATAAGCTAGTATATATAGTTTGGAAGCTAGTACACTGCGGGTTACTCATTTACATTTAATTAAGGACTAATATAGGATATTTACGTCCTGATTATGGTCTATAAGTATAATTACAAAGCCAATTTGCAATAATAGGTCCCTATTATTAATAAAGGAGGCGTCTATAAATACTAGTAAGCTAAGGGAATTTAGGTCTAGTGGTATAAAAGTAAGTCCCCTTTCTATATTATTAATTTACCACTAAATGCGCTTATTAAGCTGTTTAACATTTTCCTCTTACAGATCTATTGCCTGGGCCGTAAAGGATAAATTATAGGCAGATTTGGGTTAATAGACTATAGCAATATAGGCGCCTCTTGCGCGCTAGGCGACATATTGGTCCTTTATATTTATAGTCTTATAGGTCTCTCCGCGGGAGCTAGTAAGGTCTATAGGCCTTACTATAATAGGCTTTAGGTTTTAAGCTTGGCGTTCCTAAGTTAGCTTAATTAGGTTGCCCTTTTATGTAATTAAGCCTCTGTTAAACTTAATTAGAGTCTACTTAGTTAACTGCTCTTATGGCTTTGCTAAGAACTTTACCTTTTATAGTTTAGTTTCTTTAGTATCCATAAAGGTCTAGTCTGCTAGGAAGAGGGTATTGTCTATTTAGAGTCCAATAATACCAAGGCCGTTTAATAGGCTGTATAAGAGGCAGGGGTTATAGGTTAACTGTTCTATTTTAAGCTTACTAATATAATGCTAGTGGTACGTCTTAAACCAATAGTTTCTAGCTTCTGGTACTCTGTAAAGAGGTTTTATAACCTGTAAAATCATTTCTAGTTATAGGTTAAGTTCGTAGGGTAGTTATAAAAAAAGATATCCCTACTTAGGTAGGTGTTAGACTGTATATAGGCTTATAAGATGTCCCGTAAGTAAAGGGCTATGGGTTTAGTTTGCTGTAGTCCCGGCATAAGTGTAAGTATAATCTGTTAACTGACTTGTTGGATTATAGGCAATTGTATAAGGACTAAGTCCTTTCCTTAGTTATTATATACTTGTATAATAAGCCTTAATTTCTTAAAGGCTTTATTAGTACTAGGGTGCTTAATTTTGTTAATAAAGCGTAAGTTAAATATACGAACGCCTTACGGAACGCCTCTTTCCGTTATAATCGCAAAGACGCCCTTTTTAAGTAGTCCGTTAATCTCTTTGCGTTATAAGTCTATAAAAGGGGTTTCCTGTACTAGGACTGATATATTTACAGGCAGAGATTGTTTTGCGGATATTCCTGCGGAGGTTAAGTAATTTTTTATTATAGGGTTCTTAGTTATAGGGTGCTTTTGGGGGCGTCCTTAACCGCACTTTATAGTAGGTTTAGTAGGTTTAGTGGGTTTCTAGGGGACTTCTAGAGTGGGTAGAGGTGTTTTTGGTTTATCTAGTTCAGTAGGTGCTTCCGGTTTATCTAGTTCGGCAGGTGCTTCTGGTTCGTCTAGTTTAACGTTATAGGTGTTTTTAGACCAGAAATAGGGTTTTATAGACATGCTCCTAAAGCTAGTTAGTCCGCTAGGAAGTTGTATATAGCATATTGCGTTTTCTACGGCTAGTAAACGGTAAGGTCTGGTCTAATTGCCGCTTTTACGCCATATAAAGACTTTAGAATTAAGCGGGAGGTTATAAACTAAGGTTATGTCTAGCCTATTGCGGTAGTGCAGAGCGCTGTTAACAGTTTGTTTGGCCCGCAGTTTGACTATTTTAGCTATTGCCTTTTATATTGCAGCTACTTATTCCGTAATAGATGGGGCAGGAGTGTCTAGGTTGCTTATCCTTAGGTAGGCTCCGTAGACTAAGAGGGTGGGTACTAGTCCATTAGGGCCAGCGGTGTTGTTAACGGCTTTTACAGCTATCTGTAAGGCCAGTTCCTTTTAGATATCCTTATACTTGTCTATAATAATCTGGTAAGCTCTCCGTAAAGCTAGGTAAGCTTGCTTAACAAGCCTAATAGACTAATGCGCCTTAACTGGAATGGCTTTTGTTGAAATAGCCATGGCCATAGCATACTGTTGGAATTCCTTGCTGATAAAGTTCCTACTAGCGTTGTGGGTGATATACTAAGGGGTTCTAATATATATGTTAATCCAGCAGGTCTGTAAAATACCCCAGGTATACTTTGTGGATATATTTTATAACTAATAGGCGGCTTATTAGCGGGTTGCCTTATTAATTATATATAGTACTAGGCTACCGTTGATGTATATAATATCTATATACACTAAGTGGTTAAAGTTAAGATCCTTATAAAGGGTGAACTTAAATCGGCCTAGGGAACATTCGTATTTCTAGCAGAAGGAGTAGTATTTAGTTAGGTGGTTAATTGCCTTTTTGTTAATGTTATGTCCAGAGCGTTCAAGGACTCTATACAGCTTCTTAGCTGATAGGTGGCCAAAATGGCAGTACAGGCGGTAGATCTTAGTACTAGTAAGGTAGCATGGGTTGTAGTTAAAGGACTCTTAAATATAGGTCTATAAAGTCTCTCCCTATATAAGGAACGGGTATCCGAATTGTTGTGTAACTAGTAGGGTGACATGCTTGCTTCCTAGGGTAGTTATAGGGCCAATTAGGGTGTCTGTAGTATTGTTATAGTATACCTATAATCTATCTATGTCTATAAGGCAGAGTAGGAAAGGGGTGTCCGCTTTTACTATATGGAAGTTAACTAGGCTAATTGGAGTCTTAACTGTAACTAAACTAATTAATACGGTTAAGCCAATGCCGAATTGGATGTTTATGGCCCCAGTTTGCGTAATATTAATATCTATATTATCATTTGTGGTGGTCTTGTATATAAGGTATTGTCTATAACCTATAGTAGACTTCTTAGAGGCACTTGTGTTAATTATAACACCGTAGAATTCCTTAGGGGTATAGCGTTCTGTGGTGATGTATGTAAATAGGTCCTGTTTATAGTCTATAACGTCCATAATAGGGGTACTTATAGATTGGTTTTTAGGCGTAATTAAGTGTATAAAGGAACGGTTGGCTAATACGGTTATAATATTAAAGGCTTGGCTGTCTGTAAAAGGTCTAAAAGTGGTTAGGAACGTCTCTAAGGTCTCCTATTCCTAAGCGTCTAAGTTAAAGTTAATTATAAGGGCTTCTATTAACTTATTAGAAGGCTCGTCTGCTTCCTCTCCTTTATATTCCAAAATGAACTAGTTAATCTAACTATTAAATCTCTTCTTAGACTTGTTATGTTCTTCCTAGGTATACCTTATAGACTAATATCCTTCCTTGCCGCACACGAAGCACTTTTGGCCAGTTTGTCTATGGGGGTATGCTTTTATATAGGGGTTGCTGCGGAGGTTATAGGTGGGGCTTAGTTGGTACGGGTACTACTAGCGGTAACGGCGGTCTGTAAAGTAGGCTTCTAAGTCTATTTGCGGATATTAAATATCCATAATAAAGGCTTAAGTGCTGCCTGGTAGGTTTAAGACTTCATACATCATAATAGAGGAGCGTAGATTATTAATAAGGCCGGCTAAGGTATCTATAGGCTTATAATAGGTGTACTTATAGGGCTCTACTTCTTGGCAAGCTGTAATAAGCTTATTATATAGGAAGTTGTCCGTTTAAAGCTTAATATTAAGGCTGTGCTATAGGTGCTAGAGGTCTTTAATAAGAATTTGCAGGCACTCTGTGATCGATTTTTTAGTGTTCTTATTAATTACAGTCCGTAACTTAATTGCATTCTATTGGGTAAGGATATTACGCTTATATTCTAGTCCTTTAAAGTAGTTATGTGTAGTCTTATATAGCTTATTAAAGGGAACACCAAGGGGGTTGCTTTTAAGGTTAGTGAGTAGTAGTTAAGGGCTAGGCCGCGCAGTGTGGTAGAGTAGGCTTAGCTAAACTCCTATTTAGAAATATTAGCCTTCTAACAGAGGTCTATAAAGATGGTTAGTTTAAAGTTAAAGTTATTATTTTTACCGCTATACTTGGATTTGTCGGTATAGAGCTTAGCCAGGTTAGCTAGCTCCTTGCTATAGGTCTTTACTTAGGTAGTTTGCAGATCTATAACTTAAGTAACGGAAGGGGTTTGGTCCGTATTTTAGGTTGCGGGGGTATTGCGGTCCGTAATTTAAGTACTAGGTATGCTTTAGCCCGTAAGATTAATTCCAAAGCCACTTAGGTCTGTAGGACAAATTTGGTTAAATGGGTTAGGTATAAGACTAGAGATCCTATTGAGTTTAAAGGAGGCAAAAAGCCCGCTAAACTTAATATAATCTAGGATTTCCTCTTTGGTCCATTCCGTTTGGTCTTCTTTGTATAGTATATTGTATAAAGACCGTGCAATAGTGACTTGTTTGTCCTTCTCAACCTATACACCTTAGTGATGTAAGAGGGTTCGTAGGTTGCGGATAGTTATAAGGCTGTAAGCCTTAAAAATAGCTTCTATAAAGTCTGCAAAGTCTTCCTTATATTGTTCCCACATATCATCGTTTGTTGGGTTGAAGTGTCCGTATTTAAGGATCTTAAATTAAATGTAGTCGTTAACGTCGTCTGTAGACGTAAGGTTGACTCCTTAGCTCTACTTCTTTTGACTCTTACTAATTTGCTTGCTGATGTCTGCTATACTATGTAGTATGTAGCGGGTGGCAGAGGTCTTATAGTGTTCCGTAAAGGCGGTTAATAGGTTTGTAACGGTTCGTAGGGGGTTAGGGGTTTCTGTAAGGGGTCTAAGAAGAGGTCAGGGTTGTTAAGGGAGGTGTAGTAAGGATAGGGATTTGAGGTTCGAAGGAGGTTGAGGGTAAGGGTTCCATATAGGTCTGTATTCGCGTCTATAACTTCCAGTAAACCGTACTAAGACTTAAATAAGTATACAGAGTTGGTGATATAGTCCGTAATCCCCAACTTCCGACCTTCTAGTAGGTTGTACTAGGATTGAACAGGTGGTTGCTGTTGTATATTACTCGGGGGAGATATTGAGTGATTGCTAATCTGTGCGCGCTCACTGATCAGTGTTTGTATTAACTTAATAATATAAGTAAGTTATATCTAGGGGCACGAAATATGTATAGTATTGTATGCTCTTTTAGATGATGGTGACTTTTTCTTGTATTAAAGCAGACTACGTGGTCTATATACTGATGCGTCCTTCCCCCCCTAATTAGTCAGTGCTTTAGGAGTGCACTAGACGCGTAAGCGGGTGGTTAGTGCACTAAACGCGTAAACACGCACTTGGTGTACCGAACGCGTAAGCACGCGGTTGGTACAACAGGTGCTGTAATTATACAATAAGTATATAAAATATCGTGTTATTTAATGGCTAGGATAGCTCCTACCTAACTTTATTATAAATCTTTAGTAGCCCTAATATGCTCTAAATTCGCTAAATAGTATATAGCTACGTCCGTGACTGCGCCTAGATTTACTAGCCCTTAGTACTATCCTATAAAGGGATATATATATTGTGTTAGTAAAGAACCTATAAAAATTATAGCAGTGCTGCCTAGTAACTAGTAAGATTACCTTACGCCCGCCTAATTGCGGCATGGTGGGGCATTAGCTTATATATATGTGATATAGAGGGTTGCCTACCTAAACTAGGCATAGTTACTAAGCCATACTCTGGGTATATAAGACTCCGCCTATTAGTTAGGCACTATTAGAAGAGAGAGTGCAATTTAAATACGTATATATAAGTAAAAAAGAGGATTAACTGCTTTACTTTCCTAAAGAAACAGTTTTCTTAATATAGTTGCTTGCAAAACTGGCTTTACCTTTAACCACGTAGCTAAGATTTTGGCCCGCCTTACTTAGGAGTTACTTTACCTAACTAAGTTAAGTAAATGCTCTTACCCTTATATAATTACTCTGTTAGTTATGGGGCCTACTATTATTACTAATAATTAGGGGCCAGTCTTAGTACTTAGGCGTTCCGCTTACTAAAATAGAATACCTAAATTAGTAAGGGGCTGGTTTTGGTTGCTCTTTAAAGGAGGGTTTTCTGGCTATAGAAAATAAGTATTTAAAGTAATAATATTACGGCATACTTGGCAACAATGCCCCTTTAAATAAATTGAATAAAAGTTATTGTATATTTAGCTGTAATAGGGGGGATGATCTATTAAGCACCGCTATACTATTACTAAGTTATATTTAGGAGCTTTTTAAGGCCTATAGTATATCTAAATTTAATGTCTTAATGTCTCCTATCCTTCCTATAATAGTTTCTTAGTAAATATCTCTTATTAGGTCTTTACCCTAATAAGGTTAAGTAGTATTTCCTTTAAATATTGAACTTTCTCTAGATTGTTATAAGCGTTATAGTAATTAATAAGATTTTAGAAAACCTTATCTTCCTTATTGTCTGTTACTAACCTATAGTCTTTAAAATAAGAGTAAATAATATTATATTATCTCTTGAATTCCTTCTTCTAGTTATTGCTGATTTTACTTTATTTTAGTGTTAGATGCTAGATTAGCTACAATATACAAAGCTATAAAAACTTATATATAAAGGCTGGTAACTGTTTTATATATTATACACGGAACACATTGTTGGGGATACAATTTTGTAGATGTTAGAAACGCTAGGGAAGTGTTCTTAAAGCTAAGCGTATAACTATCTTTAATTAACCGTATGCTGTATTTTTAACGTTAACTCGGACAAATTAAAAGACTAAAAATGTTGAAGAGTAAAGAGATTTATGCGAAAGTATGCGTAGGTCTAAAATTGGAGGCTTTAAATAACCTAGAAAACAAGAATAGAATACTAATTGCCTATAAAAAAATTTATTAGTGGGCTATTGCAGGCATAGAGGCGTTTGGATAGCTGAGCTAGTAAGTACTAGAGTGCTAGGGGGACAAATTGGCCGCTTATTTAATGCTTTTTTAGTAGAGATCCAGCCAGAGATATAGAGAGGCGGTAATTGCATTATATATATATATATATAATTATCTGTTATGCTCCGCCTTACCTTTGGCATTTAGGAACCATTAGAAAACTATTAGAAAACTATTGGAAACTACTAAAATAAAACTAAAATTAGGTTAGGAGGCTATTAGCAGTTAAAGTAACTACTTAAACTTATCTCCTTATAATGGCGCTCTGCATTAATTATGCCTTCTATAATTAGCTTGGGCGATATCTTTTTTTTTAAGCTTACTCTAGTGCTGGAGTTGAGATCTCATTGCAATCTAATAAGTATATATATTATGGTTTTATTTACTATAACGGAGACAATATTAATGTGTATTAACTAAAGCCTACTAGGATTAATTAGGGAAGGTAGCCTATTACTAGAAGAGGGGTATAGAAACACCCATGGTATAGCTTATACTATATTAATGGGTATAAGAGAGGGCGGATTTTGTTTAAAAATAATATTAACATCCGCTTAGATCCTTACTTTAAACCTTATACTTTAGATTACTATTTCGTTATTAAAGCTTTATAAAGTAATAATGTTAAACTAGTCTAAGGTTATAAAGCTATATAAGGTGTCTCTAGGCACCCCCCCTAGCCGCGGAAGTCTATAAACGCCTCTTTTTAGCCTAGTTATACCGCCCTTAGACCTAGTTACTGTCCTTTACCTTGCGGAGCTGCTTAAGGACGTACTAAACGCAGTAAAAGAAGTATTTAGCGCTATAGACACTTCTAAGGCTACTAAGCCTTAAGTTGTAGATAGTTTTTAACCTAAAGAAGCGAGAACCTAGGCTTTAAAGGTAGAGTATAAAACAGTTAATAAAATGTATATTTCTAGCGAAACTGAAAGTATAACCCTAGCTAATTTGCCGTATATAGCTAGGATAATACAACCTTAAAGTATAAGATAGTTGAATCCTCTATAGTACCTTTTAAGGTAGATGCATATAACGAATATATATTTGTTGTTTGTATATATATTAGTAAGCGCAAAGGTAGCTATTGGATTTATATTACTAACGGCGAAATAATAGATAAGAAGACTAAACGCATAACGCACTTTATTAACGTTAAGTCTAAAGGCCTATGGGATATACTTAGATCCGTTCTATAGGGTATAGAGGGAACTTTTCTTAAGGAAGACAAACCTATAGTGTAAAACTAATTTGTTGGACTTTTTAATACCCTAAATTGACTGCTAATTTAAGACTAGGTTAAGCGGAATTTGTTATACCACTTTTTTCCTAAGCTGGAAGTTTATAAGGGAGCCCTAGAGAACAGTACCCACCTCGACCTCTTGGTAAACTATATTAAGGATATATATGCCTTAATAAAATAGCGCCTTGCATCGCTATAAAATAGTGGAGAAATTATATTTAATCTGCTTTGGACTCTCTTTAAGCTGAATAAATTGGTATATAGGAAATGCTATGGCACCAATAAGTATAGATATATAAGATTTAACTCGGGCGAAGTGAAAAAGGACGATAAAGGAGATAAATACTTCCGCGTTAAAGGCTGGTATTTGGATTTTAATGGCAAAACATTTAGTAAGGCTTTGACTGTAGCTGGTATTTAGATGTTTTAGGGGTCAAAGCCGATATATAGCCTTAGATGCTTTCCCCTTAAATACCACCCTAATATAGAGGAGGAGAAGTAAGAACTTGCTAATAGAGGCTATAAATGTATTTTATTAATAGGGATGTACTACTAACAGTATAAAGGCAAAGCCTTTTATATGGAGAAAGGAAAGCCAGCTAAGTTATCTGTTAATAGTTGGATTATAGTTAACCCGGTACTTTTCTAAGAGTATAATCTAAACTATATTAAACCTAGTGTTGATAAACTGCGAAAGCATATAAATAGCAATATGTATATATTCGATTTTATTAAACTATTTAATAACCTAGCGGAGGAGAAACTTAATAAAGTTAAGAGTAATGGTAAGGAGCCTACGGAGTTGAAAAATAATAACTTGCTTATTTGCAGTCCAACTGTATTAGGGTTTAGTCTTAATAATAAGTTTTGGTATAAGTTCTTAGATTTATAAGCTAAGAAGACTATAGAGCTAATTTAATATCCCGCAGTAGAGTTTGCTATTAATAATATTAGCAACATTAAGTGGAACCCTCTCTCCTTTTAGAACCTTGCTATTCTAGAGGACTAGGAGGAGCTTGTTTAGGCTCTTACAGCTTCTTATATAAAGAAGACTTAGTTTAATGATTTTATGTTAGGCAAAGGACGTAGCTTAATTATGCTACTATAGTACCAGCTCTGTTCTGCTTTATTTTTAGAGAAAACTAACGCAGAGTATTAGTGGTCTTATTAGAGTTGGTAAGACCTTAACTGCCAAAGGACTTTTAGAAGAGCCATAAAGGCCGCTTTATACGGTACGCCCTGCTTATTTAAACCGCTACTATTTGCCTAACTCTTTTAGTTATTTAGTGGAGATTTAGCCACTAACCTAAAGTAGGTTAAAATCGAGCTTTTTTACGCTTTCCGGAAGGCTAACTGTTGGGATACTATACTTCTATTAGATAAAGCCGACGTATTTATAAAGTAATAATTATTGAGTTATGCGGACAATAACCTAATTATGATTTTTCTGCGGAAACTTAAATACTATAAAGGAATTATAATCCTTACTACTAATTATGTGAAAGACTTTAATAATATAATACTAAGCAGAATATGTGTGGCTATAAGATAGCTTCTATTAGGTGTTAATATGAGATAAACCCTTTAGGCTAGTTTTCTAGGGAAGGCAGCTATAACTAGTAGGGTGAGATTTAGTTCTAATAAGCTTTAGGAATTAGTATAATAGAAGCTTAACGGCTAATAGGTAGGCATATACAAGCCCTAGTAGAGAAGTTTTATACTAAATTATTTACATTTTATAGATTAAAAATGCTGTAGGAGTAGCCCTTGCCTTAGTATATAAGGAAAACAAACCGTTGTCTATTTGGTTTTTAGATATAGTTCTATAACTAGGTAATAAGTTTGACTATAACCTTAGTAGTCTAGGTTAAGCTGGTAACCTAAGCGTTTACTACTAAGTATTTTCTACTTTTTAAGACTTTTAGGCGGCTGCGATTTTGGATATAGATATAGTTGGGTAGTTATAAATTGAATTCCTAGTTGCGGGTCTATACTTTAACGAATATAACTAGATAGCCTAAAGTGCCTACTATCCTCCTAAAACCGCGATTATAGGTAACTAGTGTGTAAATAGCTTTTATTTCTATACAAAGTATAAGCCTATATACTTTCTTGCTCCTATAATAATAAGGCCTATATAGTAGGCTATAGTGTAGGCAAATTGCTTATAGATTTAGGAGTTAGAGAATAGGGGTTATAGGGTATTAGCTCCCGTAGGGAAGTAAAAAAGGTAGGTGTTGGTTCCCGTAGGGAACCGAAAGCTATAAGGTAACGGAGGATATAGGTATTAGTTCTTATAGAGAACTAAAAGCTATAGGAGATTAGTTTCTATAGGGGAGCAATAGGGTATAGTTCTTATAGGGTAGTAGAAAATACAGTTACTATATACTAGATAATAATTTTAGTTTAGGATATAAGAATGGGAGCTATAGGGGATTAGTTTCTATAGGGGAGTAGCAGATATAGCTAATGGCTTCTATAGGGGAGTAAAAGCTGTATAGGAATATAAGCTGTAGGGGATTGGTTCTTATAGGGCGGCGGAATATATAGGTATTAGTACCTGTAGGGGATTTATTAGTATAGGGGATTTGTTAGAGTAGGGGACTGGATTTTATAGGGGATTTATTAGAGTAGGGGACTAGTTTCTATAGGGCGGCGAAATATATAGGCATTAGCTTTTGTAGGGGACTTATTTAAGTAGGGGATTGGTTAGAGGAAGGGATTTATTCTTCTACGGCCTCTATTTAGGCAGTATAAGGCTGCTTTTAATAGGCTAGGGAGTGGATTATATATTTTATGGAAATAAAAAGCCTATATAGGATAGTAGGGTATAGGGACCTAATAATCTAGCGGAAGATTGGGTTATCCGCTTTCCTGGGTTTATTTAGCCCCGGTGACTTGCCCTATGCTATTTTATATACGTTTTGACCAAGGCTATTACCTAGCCTTAGCTGCCTAAATCTCTATAAAACTTTATTTGTGCGGTGGAAGAGCAATAAAATATTATTTTATCTACTCTACTAGCACCTTTAGATCCTTTCTTGCTTCCTAAAGCACCTCCTTTATCCTTTCCCTTTCGCCTTCTACCGCCTAGAAATACTACCTTTTGTAATCTATTAACCTAAGAGATTAGTGGCTAATAGTATAGTAAAAAGTTATTACCTGCAGTTTTAAGAAAATCCTCTTTATTAGCTACTACCCCTTTTTTTATTTTAGCTAGCTCTTCTATATCTATAGAATTCTACTTATTAAACCCGTTAACAACGTTGCCTTTCTTATTAGGTCTATTATAGTAAATATATGTCTATAATAGCACCTAAAAGAACGACTTAAAATTATACTAAGCTAAGTATATCTTGCCTAAGAGCACTCTAATCGCTATAAACGCTCTTATACTAGTCTTGCCCTACGTTTCTAAAGGCCCTTTCTACTACTCCTTAATTGTAAGATTAAAGTCGATTAAGAATGCTAGCTAAGAAGGATTATTGTCTTCCTTGTTTATTATAAGGTTGCCTGTTAAAATGTTATATTAGATAATACCGGCCCGTATATATAAAGACTTATATTCTTTAATACTACCCTCTAGTGCAGTAAGCATTGTAGCCTAAGAGCTTGCCTTATAAAGAGGCTTTTTGTAGTCCCTAGTAATAACACGTTAATATACTTGATTTAGGGTTATAAGGCGCCTTCTACCTTTAGGTGGAGAGCCTAAATACATACGCTTGCTAGGCGGTAATAGGGCGTTAGTATAGCTAGATAACCTCTTTCTACTAGAACTTTGGCCTTTTCTTATACTTATTTTTACTCCAGCCGGTTTTGGAAGTATTATTAAGTCTTTTAGCTTATAGTTTGTCGCTCTTATAATATCTAGCCCCTTACGGATGTTATTATAAATATTATCTTCCTTACCGCCTATATAAACTGTCTCGTGGTAATAGTACCTGGCTATATTAACTACTCCTTTCTTTATTACCTTATATAGTAGTTCGCCTTCTTTTTCACGCTATAGGTACTGCTACAAGTCTTTAATAATAAGGGGTATCTTAGAGGTGTCCCCCTTATAGTATGCTTTCTAGTAAGTAGTTGCTTAACTAGCAATACAGCGTACCTGCTTTATAGATTTATTAAGGATAAGACGCTCGGTCTAGTTATTATGTATAACCTTAATATATTACTTGCCGTCTAATGTTAGAATAGTAGGGTTAAACCTAAGCTGCTCCTTATTTATCTAGAGAAATCCCAATATCGCTAAGGTAAATTGTAGTCCGTCTTTATTAATATTAAATAGTGATAATGTAATACCTCCTACCTAGTTATACTTCTACAGCCGTATAATAGATCTATAGAGGGTAAAGTTTAGGATAAAGCGATAAGTGTCCTAAGCGGCGAAGACCTTTCTTATATATTTTCCCAAATCAAACTATACCTGTGAGGTTATATTAGTGTTTAGATTACTCTTTAGCTCTTTTAGTATAAGTATATACAACTAATAGCATTAAGAGCTTTTGCTGGCTATTGGATTATCTATAAAACTAATATCTAGCTTTTGCTTTACTGTAGACCCTTATAAAGGCTACTTAGTGTATATAATAAGCGTTTGTCGTGTCTTTAGGACGGACCTATGCTCCTCTGCAAAGCCTAAAAATGATTTAATTAGGTTATTAAACTACTCTAGAATATTATCTTGCTCTATGCTTCTAGGCCAGTTACGCTAGCCGCCCTTGGCGTATAGTAGATTGTCCCCTTCCTTATATTTCTTAAAAACGGTAGTGCTTGCCTCTTTAAGACCTTCTACTTCCCTAAAGAATGCTTTATATAAGCTAGGAATCCCTATATAAAGAGGGCCTAGCTTCTCCTTTAGAATATAATCTACGTATTTCCTGTGCTTGGATGAGTTGGTAAAGCTACTTATGTTATGTAGATGTGGGGTTTAAATGTGGAATAGTAGCGGTTAGGGGGGAGGTATAGACTATGTAATAGTAGTATATACCTTTTCCTAAATAACTTTATTAGATTTAATCCGGAGGATCGTATTTAGAAAAGGCAGGAACCGTTTAACGTTAAAGTTATTAGAATTGACTGCTGAATTAAGTCTTAATAGATTACTAAGGAGGTTTTTATTACCGCTATTAGATAGTAATAAATAAGAAGTATAAAGGCTCTATAGAGTAAGTATTAGATTAAGCAAAATATCCTTTAGTCCTATAGGCGTTAGATAAAAACTAGTAATAGGTCTATTAATAGTTACCTTTATTACCTATTTGGTGTAATAAGTTTAAAGAGCTAGGGATGCCCAGATCCTAATAAGTTAAGTTAAATAAATTGCGAAAGTTATTTAGCCCTTCTCTAATAGGCTTTGTTTTTATTATCTCTAATCTAAAGAGATTTATTATTGTAAATAGGCGCGTTAAGAGCTATATTGGGAGGGCCGACGTAGTAGGTAGGTAGATAGGCGAGGGGAGATTAAAGAGACCAGTATATAAGGATAGTATAATGGCAGAGAAGTAAATAAGTGTAGGGAGGTCGAATATATGCCGGCGTGTCTTGAAATAAGGGAATAGCGAGAGAGGAAAGTGTAAGGGAGAAAGTAAGGTGCGAGTAAACGCAAGGATTAAAGATTAGGTGTGGAAAAGTTAAGCTAACCTAATATGGCTTAGACTAAGGCTTTATAGGGCTTAGTTAAATGCTGAGCCACGATAGCCTAAATGTGGGTAGGTAGTGTTTTCTGGTCTATAACTAATTATACTTATTGGTTTTAGTTTGTTCCGTAATATATAAGGCTCTAATATAGCAGGGCTTTTATATAGTAAGGCTAAAGAGTACTAGGTAGAGTTGTTTCTGTAAGCGCCTATAAATGATTATATAGCTGGTCCTGAAACGAGCTAAACCTAATATAAATGCTGGCGGGTTAAGGGATAGATTAGCCTTTATGGCCTCTAGACCTAAAAACCCTTATAGGCCCCCTTTTCTTCTATTATTCTATAAACTAACTTTTATTTTAATTACAAATTCTATCCTCTATTAGTAAAGAAGACGCTAGTAGAGAGTGACTAGACTTAAATATATAATATAGGAGCGTGGTTCTGCTCGCTTTAGATACTAAGCTTAGTTAGATCTGCTAGCTTATTACTAATTAAGTATATAAATGTGGTAAATACTTGCTATAAAGGGTAGGGCTAGTTCTAGCTTAAATCTAATATATAAATTTCCTTTAATAAGTAAATGATATAATAATTAAAGAGCGTACTATTTAAGCTAATAAATTTCCTTCTTAATTCTGTAGACTTCTCTATTTTTAGATTAAGCGTGCCCTTTTCCTCTTAAATGCCGTAATCTTGTTTCTAGCCTTTGTAACCTATTTATCTCTATAATCTAAAGTTTTATTACCGCCTCTCTTAAAAGTGTGGATTTTGTTTTAAAACCGCCTAATAGTATCTCTTATTTTTTCCTAGTCACTTCTTAGGCTATTGATCCAATTGTTAACCCTCCCTAGATGACGTATAATATAGCGGTTGCTATTTTTAAGGCTGCTAACTTTCCCTTTAAGTTGGCTAAGCCTATAGCTAAGTTAATTAACTAAATTACCTAGCCTCTTTATTGCTCCTAATAGAGTAAGCTAGGGGTTAATAAGCTTTATTAGAAGGAGTTACTAAGTAGACTATATTAAGACGACTTCTTTATCTTATTAGTGCCGGATAAATATTTCCTTATAGTTCCTTTTATATCGGCCTCGTTGTTCTTTAAATTACTCTTATATTCCGGTGCTAACTGGATATCCTGCTTATATTAGTAAGCTAGCAAATAGATAAAACTATAGGGAAGTAACTATCACATACCTACCCTACTGTATTAACGGCCTTATTGGAGCCCTTGGGATTGGAAGTAAGTGGTATATCCTAGCTCTATTAGCGGTATCCTGTAAAGGATTTAATATTTAGAGCATACCTTAATTTAATATAATATGGTATTTACTATTGTGGCGTCTAAGTCATCTAAGTCGCTTATTGTTAAAGAGATAAGGCAGCTAATAGTTTAAGTGTCTTTGTAAAAAAGTAAGGAGGGATTTCTGTCAGATAATCTGTATTCTCTAAGGCGTGGGACACGTGCACGAGTCACGTGCACAGGGCACGTGCATTGTAAATCTCTTCAGAGCCCTAGGGCCCTAGGTCAATAACATTGACATCAATCAATCAACCCATTTCATTAATAAACCCCTCTATCTGAATTATCTAACAGTTATAAGCCCGGTCCGCCAACTTAAGAAGCTATTCAGCTATTATTCAATTATTTAAAGAAATTCTACCTCATCGTTAGACTCTGACACCTCATCGTCAAGACGCAGACTCTGACAGAAATCCTACCTCAATCGTCACAGGACGAGATTCCACGAGATTCCACGAGTTTCTACGAAATTCTACCTCATCGTCAAAGGACGATTCTGACGACAAGGACGATCCTGACGACAGGACGATCCTGACGACAAAATACCATCTCAATTCCCCATCTGCCTATCAGTCAAAATGACTCCACCGACGTCGAGTTCGTCTACCACGATCATCCTCAATAAGCCAGAAGACTGGGAGCAATGGATCTGGCAACTACAAGCCCTCATAGATCAGCAAATTTGGGCCCACGTTAACCCAGCCATAGAAGCACCTTAAGAAGGTCTACTTAAAAAACCACCTTATCCAAAGGTTATAGATTTTAACGAGAACGCAATTTTATATACATAGCTCTCGACAAATCAACAGAAAGCGTATAAGAACAGTAGACAATACTATAACTAGGACATAAAGTATTTCCTAAGATAGGAAGATTATCTTTAATAGATCTATACCTAGATCACATCTATAGTATTAACTCAGAAGAAGCTACTGCTTAACCCTTCCTTAATAGTTAAAGAATGGCTATCTCGGCTAAAGGAGAACATAGAACCTACCTTATTATTTATTAGGAAGAAGGTATAATACCAATACACGGAAGCCCTTAAGGGGTTTAAATAGTTATCAAAATTAAATCAATGGCTAGATTAATGGGAACACGCAATATCCCTAGGAGAGAAGTATAAAATCCCTTAAATATCCAATAGAATCTGGCTTTAAGATTTGGTAGAAGTTATTCAACCTTTTAGCAATGCCTACTATATAAAGTATACTACCGAGTTAAATGACCCGTAGAAGTCGAGATCTTCCAAATACCGCAGAGTAGTAAAGGAGCTGCAAGAAGGACTTAGAAGACCCTTAGAGCAAGCTAATACTACTATAAGAGGGAGTACCTTTAACATAGACTTTATAGAGTAAGCCATTAAGGATCACTCTAATACTACTAAAGGTTCACGAAGAGGAAAGGCCTTAGTACGCAAGAGCCGCTCAAAGAGAGCCAGGACACTAGTAGATAAAAAGACGTCCTATAAGAAGCCAACACCTAAGTGCCTAGCGTGCGGAATACAAGGACACTCTATTTAGGACTATTGGTGTTTATTTAAAGATAAGGGACCTATAGGAGTCACGATTGGAGATACTCGTATTAAAAAGGCACTAAGGAAGGTAGAATAGAATAAGGATCTTACTGATCTAGTTGCCAAAATTAGACTTAAACAAGAAGACGAAGCTTAACAACAAGACGAGAGTAAGGGAGTCCTACGTCTTAAGGACGTTGCCTTTTGTATAGACTTTAACACGAATCTAGTGTTGTTCCGTCTACTTCGAAAACGAGGGTACTACTAGGATAATAAAGGATAACACAATCCTATACTAAATGGAAGAACGTTACGGATAACAGACTATTAAAATACGTCTAACCAGGGAGTCTATCAGCGTTTAATACAAGCCGACTACTACGCCGCTAATGGAAGCGCAGAGTATCGTCAAGAGACATTCGTCTAGATATAATGTATAACTATAGCATCTGCGTCTAGGTCATTTAGGACCTATAAGGTCTTATAAAGGTTCTTGGAACGGAATATTAATAAACCCTATCTCAACCTCCTAACTGGACTGACCTTAAGGAAGCGCTAAGGGGTTATATTTAAGCCTTCGGCGCCATACACCTAAGCTTAGAACGGTACCGCCGAACGCTTAGGGGGTGTAATCATTAAAAAAGCACACAAAGGGACAGTAGATCCTTAGCTCAATAAGACTTACCTATAAGAGCTACTGTATTGGCGAGTACAACCTACCAAATTCTTATAGCGATCACCGCGAAATTCGACCTAGAGACGACACACAGATGTAGTTAACGCGTTTGTCCATTACGATCTCAATAAAGTTATTAGTCGATGACATTGTCTTCTACCACAAAAGACAGATAAAAAGAAAGCTTAAGAAGCAATCAAGGAGCTAAGCAAGGAATACCAGATAAGTACCCTTAGCAAGCCAAAATAGCTCCTAGAAATCCATGTGCTATACAATTATAGCCAGAGGCTCCTGTGGCTATCCCAGGAAGCCTATATTGAGAAGATAGCTAATAAGTATAAGACAGATCTTATAGGGCGTCTTCCAGACACTCCCATAGCAGAATCTAAACTCCTTCCTACTAATCACCAATCGATCCGTCCGACGCGTCCGTCCCCTAATATAGACCTATTAGTCCGTCCTATATCCCTACCAAGAGAAGCAGCTTCTATAATGCTATGTCAGAGTATTCCAGTACTTGTATGGCGCGAGGAGCAGAGCAATCTACTATGGAGGAGATAAGGAAGGAATGAACGGCAAAGGGAAAGACAAAGGAATACGCGACAAAGGACAAGATGATGGAAGAGACGGTAGAGAACCAATCGCATGGAGAGCAAATAAGCAGGATACGGTAACTACATCGAGCATAGAAGCCGAGTTGTTAGCCCTATCTCAGACAGCGAAAGAAGCGATCTTTATTAGCAGGATATTTAAAGCAATTAAACAAGCCCTTGATTATCAACTCCGATTAATTATAGAAGACACGGCGAAGTTAATCACAAAGCTCCAATATATCAACATCCATCGACACTTGTTGCGTCAAGAATACGCAATAAGACGAGTGGTATTTTAATAGAAAGCGACAAAGGAGATAACCGCTAATGGATTTACGAAGGCCCTGCCCAAGCAGAGGTTCCAAAAGCTTCATCAATATAATCGGATATTAAGGAGCGGCTGGATAAGGAGAAGCAACTAGAGGACCTAAGGGAGAAGGTTAGGGCGAGAAGGAAGGATTCAAATAAGATTATAGTTCAATTAACGCATTGACGGGCACAAGAAGGTGGTTAGCTTTGACCTTAAAGAGCTCGAAGCTAAGGGGGTGTGTTAGATAATCTATATTCTCTAAGGCGTGGGACACGTGCACGAGTTACGTGCACGGGGCATGTGTATTGTAAATCTCTTCAGAGCCCTAGGGGCCCTAGGTTAACAATATCGACATTAATTAACGATTAAGTCAAGATCATCAATTAATTAACCCATTTTATCAATAAACCCCTCTATCTGAATTATCTAACAATTTCCTTAAAGGATACTGTGCTTAATATAGGTCTAGTTAAAGAATATAGAGGCCTTTTATATCCTGCTCCTCTCTACTGCTTAATTAATAGGAGAGCTGATAGTGGGCTCCGCTTTAACTATACCTTAAAAGTTAAGACGATTTACTAACTTAGGGATACTGGTATAGTATTATAAATGCACTACGATATAGCTATAATAGGAGTATAATCCTTCCCTATCTATACCCTACTTTACTATACCTCTATAAAAGGGTTATATTAAATAATAAGGGTTAGCATTAACCCCTTTCTTCTAATTATTTTAAGATGGCGATATTGAGGCAGCTAGTTAAGCGTTGCTTTATATAGTAATGCCTATCTAGTTGCATGGCTTTACTTAAGCCCTATTATATACCTTAACGTAATTTCCTGTCGCCTTAATAGCTGACGAGCCTAGCCTAAGATTAAGATAAGGTGAATAGATAACTTAGCTTTTAGATAGCCCTAATAGTGCAGTGTTTAGAGGCGTTTATATAAAGTTATAAACTAGAACTAGAAGCCAATAATAACCCCCTAATAACGCCTTACCTAGCAGAAATAGTATTATATAATCTACTCCTAATGCCTACTCTTTACAGAGCAGGATACTGCTTAAGCAGTAAACTTATCTTAGCTAGTTAATTTTATATATTTACTCCCTATCTATAGCAAAGGAGCTGTTAGTGCGTTATAGGGTAGTTTAATTAGTATTTTATCTAAGCCCTTTATAAGCGCTCCGCCTTATATAGGCGGTATAACAACTTCTATTAATCTGCCTTATATTAAAGGAGGACTTATATTTAAGACGCTAAGCAGCCGGTACTTAGAGGTATATAGACTTATACCCTTTATCGGGAAAATATTCGCAGGATAAGATTTAAGTAGACTTTAATTTTCGCGTTTCGCGTAATTGACATGCAATTTGACCAACTCGACACGCAATTAACCAACTTGACACGCAATTAACTAACTTAACACGCAATTTAACCAACTTAATATGCAATTAACTAACTTAACACGCAATTTAACCAACTTAACACGCAATTAACTAACTTAACACGCAATTCGACCAACTTAACATGCAATTGACTAACTTAACACGCAATTTGACCAACTTAATACGCAATTAACTAACTTAACACGTAATTCGACCAACTTAATATACAATTAACTAACTTAACACGCAATTTAACTAACTTAATATGTAATTAACTAACTTAACACGCAATTTAACTAACTTGATATGTAATTAACTAACTTAATAACTTTAAAAGCTAACTATATATTTCTTAACACGCAATTAACCTACTTAGCAACTTTAAAAGGTAACTATATATTTCTTAACATGCAATTAAGGTAAAGTTATATGC
>Ga0307507_10003195_pt1 | contig 32438 bp, 9 predicted proteins | sample 7_EM_MG_FD_207223 | JGI IMG/M metagenome (GOLD analysis project Ga0307507, IMG submission 207223) | Populus trichocarpa ectomycorrhiza microbial communities from riparian zone in the Pacific Northwest, United States - 7_EM | ecosystem: Host-associated > Plants > Roots > Unclassified | place... | reverse complement strand
CAGGGATTACCTCCGTGAGAATAGAGTATACGTACGGAAGGAGGCAAGGAAGTCAATTGCAGACGGCCTCTTAGTAGCTATTCACGAACCAACTCCCTCAAAATGGCCTACCGACGACCCTACTAACGGCCCTACCAACGACCCTACCAACGACCCTACCGACGACCCTACTAACAACCCTACCGACGACCCTACCCCACCCCTACCATTACTATCGACTACTCCCGTTTAAGCAACTCCAACCCCAACTGCAACCCAAGCTATAGACCAGCTCGCCCTATAAGGAAGCTTCGGAAGAGAGATTACCAACTTAGCTAAGCTCTACACGGACGAAGTCAAATACTCCGGCGAACAAGACAACTTCGATTTTAAGTTTAAGATCTTCTAAAACTACTGCCTCTAAGCCGGCGTCCCTAAGCAAGCGTATATCATTGCTATTCCTACTATGCTCCGCGGCCTTGCCCTTAAATACTACTTTACCTACCTCAAAGATCTCAACCTTGAGAACGTATGCATAGGCCTAAAATTATACTTTGAAGGCGACGAATACAAACGCGACATCCTATCAAAGTGGAATGCGATTACACTTAAACAAGTTACTGCTTAAAAAGGACTTAATACAGGCCAAGCATTTCAGGTATTAATTGACGAGATGTGGCAGCTACAACGCAGGTTAGCAAAGGACCTCCAAAATAATATAACATTCTACAATAAGCTCCTTACTGCGTGTCAAGACGTACCAGCTTGCAAACCAGCCTGCTTTTGACCCGCTACTACCCTTACTGGCCTTATTAGCGACATTAAATCCTTAATCGCGACGTACGGTAAACAAGAACCAGAGATTGAATTATTCTATACTAACCGACAATACCACTCCTCCAACCAATAACACTACCCCCCCGACCGTCAATACCGCAATAAGGGCAAAAAGTGCTTTATATGCAGCAAATCTGGATGTTGGTCTACGAACCATACAAAGGACGAAAGGGACCGAAAAATACGTCAATATATCTCCAATTTTGAGGGCAGTAACGGCGATACTGACGACGACGACGATAACTAAGGGGATACCTTTACAGCAAGGTTTGGAGCTTCTAACTTCTACCTCGACATAGAACCCTGTCCTAGTTATTACGGCGACACTGAGGTGGAGGCGTTTTGGACCGAATTTGCGAAGGAAGAAGGATAGAGACTACGGACTTATTTACCGGTATCTTTTGTTCCTTTTCTCTTATTTCCTAGTTGTTGCCAGTGTCTGAATAAGGTTCTATAATACGGTAGACATGGTTGCTTATAACCAATTGGGTTAACTACGTGAGCTAAGCGAGCTCAGGAGGTCTACCAAATTCCACCTATAGAAGTAGAAGAAGATAAGAAGAAATTGATTGAACCCAAACCCCCCCCCCCGTGATCCGAACAATTAATATAGTGCCTTAGATACTGTTTTAGTGTCTAGTTTAATCTTTCTATTTATCTATCCGTCTGCGGATGATATGCTGTTAAGGTTACTGCGCGAACTCCCTATTCTGCTAAGAATACCTCCTAGAATGCTGCTATAAATCTTAGATCTCTATCTAATATAATCTTGCTTAGTGCTCCGTGTCTTATAAACACTTCCTTAATATAGATTCTAGTAATATCTTCTGCTAATATTTCTTCTGTGTATACTATAAAGTATCCCCACTTTATAAGCTTATCTACTATTACTAAAATCGTATTGTGATCTTGTCCTATAATAGGATCTTTTAACTTTAGTAACTTAATAATAAAGTCCTATAATATAACTTCCTATGGTCTTTCTAGTGTTTTAACAGGTTGTAGCCCTCCGTACGGCTTATGCCTTATTGGTTTGTTTCTTTGGCAATCTAGATATTCTTTTATAACTTATCTCGCTAGTCCCCAGATTCTTTAAATAATATACTCTTTTTAAAGTCTTAACACTAAGCCTGTAGCTCCATTGTGTCCTTGAGTTAGTCCCTTATAGAATAATTTAATAAACTCTTTTGTAATAGACCTTAGAATATAGGTTACTTCTCTATTCTTATACTATTTTGTGTCTAGATCCTCTGCCTATACTTCTTAGATCTTCTATATCTAATTACTCTCTAGTAATTTGTGGACCTGGCTTTCTCTTATTACTGCTATCTTGGGATGGTTGTACCTGATTAATCTATCTTAATCCTTTCGTAATAAAGCCCCTAACGGCTTTTTATTATTTTGTAGTTTAGCTTTCCTGCTTAGAGCATCTACTCGTGTATTGTCTATACCCTTAGTATGCTAAATTTTAAAATGATATTCTGTAAGCATTTCCGCCTATCTAACCTGTCTTTGGTTAAGTTCCTTTATTGTTAGAAATCCTATAAGGTTCTTATAGTCCGTTTTAACTATAAATGGTTTCTCTATACCTTATAAGAACGCTCTCTATTCCTTTAATGCTGTAACTATACCTAACAACTCCTTGTTATAGATGTTATAGTTTAGTTCTGGTGGTGTTATCTTTTAACTATAGTATGCTACTAGATGCTATATATTCTAATGTTTTTATAGCAAATATGCTCCTAGTGCGAAGTCTAATATATCTGTCTTAATAACTGTTTCTAACTTTAGTTGGTAGATTTTGAGGATTGGTTCCTAGGTAAACAACTCCTTAAGTTTCTTAAATAGTTTCTTTTGTTTGTTTCCCTATACCTACGGTTTCTCTTTCTTTATAAGCCTTATAAATGGCTTAATACTTTTTAACTATTGTGCCATGAACCTCCTATAGTAGTTGTAAAACCCTAGGAACGATCTTAACTACGTAATATTCTCTGGTTTTTACTAACTTACTATAGCTTTAACTTTCTTTGGGTCTATGCTGATTCTTCCTAGTTTAATAATAAATCCTACAAAATTGGTCTTTCTTATAAAGAACTCGCATTTCTTAATTGCTACTAGTATTTGTTCTTTTTATAGTCTCTTTGAGACCTATTTAATGTGTTCTTTATATTCTTTCTTAGGAAGCTACCGCCCTATTGCCTTAGAAAACACCCTTAGCAAGATCTTAGAAAGGGTAATAGCGAACCACATAGCAGACATGGCTAAGGAACACGCCCTACTACCACAAAGCCAAATGGGGGCAAGAAAGAACCGCTCAACACTATCAGCACTTATGCTACTCACTGCCACCATTAAATCTGCATAGGCGATGCGAAGGGACTTCGTAGTATTAATGCTTAGCCTAGATATCAGTGGCGCCTACGACAACGTGCCCCACAAGCGTCTCCTATACATCCTTAGGGCAAAGGGCTTCCCAGAATGGATTATACAATTTATCCAAGGGTTTACAGGCCAGAAAGAAACATTACTAGTCTTTAGCGGATACCAGAGCCCCCCTATCACAATCATAACAGAAATACTACAAGGATTACCCCTCTCGCCTATACTCTTTCTCTTCTTTGTAAGTAACCTACTTAACTCCTTTAAAGAAGGGGCGACCTAGGGGATAGGCTTTATTAACGACACAAACCTAATTATATATGGGCCAACAGCCGCAGAGAATTGCAGAACACTAGAGAAAGCCTATAACATCTATATAGAATGGGTAAGACAACATAGAGTCCAATTCTCACCAGAGAAATACTAGCTAATCCACTTTATAAGAAAACGCAACCAATCTATAGATCTCTAGCATATAATCCATATCTAAGGCTTTAGGGGTCAACCAGTTTAGGGCCTAAGGGTATTAGGAGTATAGGTAGACAGCAAGCTCTAGTAGAGCGCACATACGGCGCAAGCGGCCTATAAGGGCCAAGCACAGTATATCGCATTATCTAGGATTGTTAATTCTATATAGGGCCCATACTTCTAGAGGTCACGCCTATTATATATAGTAGTTATCCGGCTAACCATAATATATAGATCTAGTGTTTAGGCCATTGGAGAAACTAAAAAAGGCCCCCCTAAATCGCTCCTCAAACCACCCTAAAAGGTCCAAACAGCCTGCCTCTAGAGTATAATAGGCGGGTATAAGCGAACGGCCACAGCACTACTAGAGAAGGAAGCCAATATCCCCCCCCTATAACTATATATTAAAGCCGCTGCAATGTAAAGGGCGCAAAATAAACGCAACTCTAATATTATAAAGTATATTAAGACACGCCTAAATAAACTATGGAGGGACCTAAGGGTGCCCTATAGGAGAATAAACCAATAACCCCAAAGTAGGGAAGATATATTGGAAAAACAGGCAAAGAAAGCAGAAGAAGAATAGTGCTGCTTTAGGGCCCAGGCCCATATAGAGAAGGAAGGGAGACACGCAAGAGGCCAGTAAAGATAATAGCAAGAGAGAGAAAGGAGCCAAAGTAGAGCATAAAGGAATGCTAGGAAACCATCCACCGTAATATAATACTGGTTGGACTAACGCTGGAGAGGTATATGGGAGTTAAAGGTATAGAGGCTAACTTAGGCAAGAGGAACCTAAGCTATAGCATGGTTAACGCCATAAGGGGTAAACACTTAAGGGCTCCAAAAAGGCCTAATAAAGGCAGAAAATACAATAGCAACACTCTTAAGAATAGGAATAATAGGACTAAAAGATTGGCTCTACTAGGTAGATATCCTAGTAGGTAGCCTAAGATGCAAATGTGGCTGGCCAAGATAGACACCAAAACACGTAATACTGTTATGCCCCCTACGCACTAACCGAGAAGCAATGCTCTTAGTAGCTAGCACAGAGAACTATACTATACTGCTCTTAATATAAAAAGGCCTTAAAGCGGTTACCTAGTGGCTTATTAGCCAAAACGTACTAGACCAGTTCCGGGTTGCAAAGGAAATGGTAATAGAGGGCAAAGGGGCGAGTTATAGGCGCCCCTTAATAACTCTACAGTAGTAGAGTAAAGTTTGCGATACTAACGCGTCCGTAGGCTTGTTATAGCAGCAGTGGTTCCCAAGGAGGTTAAAAAGTAAGGTAGAAGAGTACCACCGGTAACTTATAGGCGCTAAGTAGGCGAGTCCCAAAAGGCAGGGAGATGGATTACGGGGTTTTCTCAAATAGAGTTTTCTCCCTATATATAAATAAGGAGTAGTCCGCGTGGGCCCAATAGGGATCCAAATCGGATGTTAAGCAATGAATAATATAATATATATTCTTTCTTACTCTTTAAGTAGATAATAATATTGTTAATATATGCTATAATAAACTTATTAAGGTGTTCTTCTAACATACTATTAATTTGCTTCTGGAACATTACTGGTGCGTTTATAAGCCTAAATTGTATAACTAATAGTTTATATAGTCCTTCCTTTAACCTAAAAGCTGCCTTCTATTTATTGCCTTCCTTAATTCTAATCTAATTATATACCTACCTCAGATCTATCTTTATAAAGATCTTTGCGTTGCCTATCCTATCTTAGATTTCGCTAATTAAGGGTAAAGGATACCTATTCTTTTTGGTGATATTGTTTAACTGTCTATAGTCTATATATATCCTAAGTTTTCCGTTTTTCTTTAGGATAAATAGTACTGGATATTCTACTAATAACTGCAATGGTCTAATATATCCCTTTTATAAGTTCTTCTAGACAAACTCCTTAAGTGCCACTAACTCTATTTTAGTGAGCTTATAGATTAAAAAGAACCCTAGACTTATTCCTAGTTCTAACTCTATCTTATAGTCCTATGCTGTATACTCTAATAGCTTTTCACTTTCTAGTGACTATAACTTTTTGCTATACTTGTAGTATCTCTTTAGTATATAACTTAAGCCTCGCTTAGTCTCTTTGTATGTCGCTCTGACTTAGTACTATACTAACTTAGTTTGCTGTCGCATCTTATATTATTAAGTATCTCTAATATCAACCTAACTTGTAACCCAATTAATCTTTAGATTATATTTCTATAACTAAGGTATTCCTAGTATTGCCTTATCTTTTCCTAATGGTAAGATATTAAAAGACATTCTAACTGGTCTCCCTTTAATAGTTAACTAAATAGGTCCTGTTTTAAGATTAATAATACCTCCTTTATAGGCTATCTAATCTCCTAAAATTGTTATAAGTGGATATAAGTGTTCCTTTTGTCTATATAGTAACCCTATTTTTTCTACTACTACTAGTAATATATGGTTCCTTATTACTCCATTATCTATTAATACTTTAAACTGCTAATCTTACTACCTAACTTATAAGTTTAAGTATTGTCCTTAGACTCCTTTAAGGGTCTAAGGCTCTACTACTAGTTCCCTCTAGTTCTGTAGGCCTCCCCTTTTCCTAACTAATAGCTGCTAGATCCTACTTATACTTAGTTTACTTTTAGCTAATACTTAGTTTACTTCTTTTCCTCTACATGCTATAGATAAGTATTCTTTAGGCAGTCCTACTACTATTATCTATCTAGGCATTCTTCCGTAAGAAATCTTCTAGGTTAAAGTATTAGGTCCCCTTAACTCTATACTTCTACTGGGTGCTATCTATATATATACTTAGCGTCTTTAAACCGCTTTTCTTCTGGTGCCTAATATATCCTTACTAGGTATTTTTGGTTTTTGTTTTTTGGTGCCCTATATATATTATACACGTTATCTATATAAGCTATCCACAATAGTGTATAATGTACTAGGTGACTTAGGTTAACTCTTAGCTTATCTTTATTTTTAAGTTTAAACCTATACCTAGTTAACTTAACCACTGGTATTTCTACTATAGGTACTAAGATTTGTTGTTTACTTCTCTAGTCCCTAGATTCTTCTTCTAGGTTCCTTAACATTATAATTAACGCTCCTTTAATATAACTTATGCGTTTTTCTATAATAGGTTAGTCTTAGACAACTTTTTTATCTAGCCATATATAAAAGTCTTCCTATTTATTATTGTGTTGTTGCCTATACTACTTTCCGTATAACTGGTTTAGTGTGTATAGTTCGTCTATAAGAAAGTACCTTGTTATCGCTATATTATAATATCCTTTAGTGTATCTTTCTTTAAATCTAACTGGAATATCTAGATCCTCTTCTTATTCTAGTTTATCTAACTACTTTACTCTAGGTGTCCCTGCACTAGGCCTATTAGTAACTCTTTATATAGGTGCTCTATCCCTTATATAACCTAGCATAGCTAACCTCTTATCTAGCTTTTGCTCTTGCTATATAATAATTCTTTATCTAAACTTATTTATAGTTTCCTATTTTCTGCATTTTATAGCTAGATTTTTGAAGTCGTCTTGCTTCTTAATCTTAGTATTAACTTTTTAATCTTTAGGCTAAACACTATATTTACCTAGAACTACTATAGTCCTTATTTGTTTCTTAAAATCTTGGCTTCCTAATAACGTTCTTATTTGTTCTCTAAACTTGTAGTTCTTAAACTTGCGTCCTATACTTATTTGTTTATTACTAAACTAAGTTGCTGCTCTTTCCTATTAGTTTTTGTTTGTTGTGGGCTCTTAAGCTGTCCTTATTGTGTCCTATAAGTCTAGAGCTTTTTTTATCTCTTCTTAAGAATTTTAGACCTATGGCCTTTTACCTTTTATAAGTGGTAAGCTAGCACTAGCAGTTGTCTGCTTACTTAATTGTCTTTAGATATTACTCCTTCTATCTTATAAAGTAATGGATGCCGTATCTAGTGGTGTTATAATACCTATTACTAATCCGCGTTCTATAGTGGTTTTAGTCTCTACTTCTGTTATATTACTAAGGTATAAGTGCTCCTAGTTAGCCTTATTTTCTTCCTTGTTGCTATTAATTAATAAGTACTCTAACTCTATTATTATTATTACTAATCTTTATTTGTATATTGCTTTAACATCTTAATTTAGCTTATAGAGTTAATCTTGTTCTTTATTTAACTCTCTAGTTCCTTTAAGCCCTCTTAACTCTAGCTCTTATAGCTAATAGCTTATGCTATACTTAGCGTCTTTATAAATTTGGTATGCGTTGTTATAATAAAACGTAAAGTGTTTAATTAAATACTTCTTAGTTTTATGTAATATCCCTATATCTGCGTTATTATACTCTAATAACCTAGTGCCCCTTACCGCGTGGTTACTCTAACTACCTCTATAGTCTCTGGCGAAATAACCTTGTTTTTCGCAATTTATATAAGCTCTATTTTTAAACCATCTTTTTTATTATGGAGTCCGCCTAAATATCTTCTGCTGTTAAGATCCCTAGTTTAGCCTCTGCTCCTTGGTTTTATAATTACTTAATCCTTAACCTCTAGGTTTCTATAGTTTCTTTATCTATCTTTTAGATTCTTTAGTACTGCTTAGGTCTATTAGCTCTGCGCTATTCTATAGTTTTTGGCTCTATGTTTGCTAATATGTGCTCTATGCCTTATATAACTATAGAACTCTGTCTTGCCCTTTCTTAGCTTGTTCCCTTTAATAGATCCTATTATTAATCTTTATTAACTAATCTATTAAGTCTTGTAGACTTTCCGCGTCTTCTATTAGAATAATTGTATTTTGGACTTTAGCCTTAAGTCCCTATTTATACTATGCTATAAGCGCCTTATTATTCCACTTAACCTATATTATAAGTGTTTAAAACTGTGTTGTATACTTAATTGCTAAAGAATATTATACTAAGTTTTAAAGCTTCTGTTCCGCTATAGTTAATACTTCTAGGTCTTTAAATATCTGTGTTAGTCTTTCCGTAAACCCGTTCTAACTGGTAAATATAAATTATATATTTTAGTTAGTAGTTGTTATACCACTAACTTATATTTCTGTAAGATAAGGTTTAAACTATTCTAGTACTCTTCCTATTAAGAACAATCCTGCGTACGCCACTTGATCTATAGGTGTTGCCAACTTTGCTCCTTCTGTAATGGAACCTTGTAGCAGGAACTACGGTGGGTTCTGTTAATGGGCTGGGTATATAGGTACGACAAAAACGATAACGTAATAACAACTAGTGGAGTGGTTGCCCAACAGATTAACTCCAATTGTATTCTAAGATTCACTACAAGGAGAGAACTATCTACGGTAGGGACTGAGGTCCTTTAAATACACAACCGTACTCCTAAGAAATCCTCTCTTGTATGTAAGGTATGTGTTATACGTATTATACGTGGCGTACACTACGTACTCCTTATATACTGCGTATAACGTCATGTGACTTGCTTACTATTCCTCGTTACATAGTTCCACCGGATCCATTCTGGACCGTGCCTATATTAACCAACTAGCTTCCGCCGACTCCTCTCTAAGTAGTCGTAATACTGTACTTAAAGCGTCCGTAACACTATCTCCCTCCTCTTTATCTTCGTCCTTAAAGATTCCTAACATCTCCAAGTCGTCCACTAGAGGTATAATATCCGTTTAATTAGTCTGGTTAATATCTGTACTTATTATAGCTAAAGCTCCTTCTTCCTTATAAGCGCAGCGCCGTGCTCGCACCGTGGCTGCCATACTATCGCTTAGTAAGATAATGCCGTCTCTATATTCTCGTTGCGTAAAGGCGGGGTTGGTATATGTCGCGCTAGCGAGTCCTTTATCTTAATAACCCTTGTCTTGCTCGGAGTATACTAAAGCAAACGTTTAATCGTCCTATGATGTTCGCTCTATTTCTGACGCTAAGTATACGCGTCTGATAACTCTTAACAGTCTTTAAGTTCCCTAAGTAACTTATTATAGGGTCTTATATTTAATCTACCACTACAAAACTTAACGGTAAGCTCTTAAGCGCCTTAGATAAGCTTTATCGTTCGCAGGAAGCGGAGCAGGAGGCTATAGCTGCTTAACAGCGTGCCCTTAAAGCCCGTCTATCCGCTTCTGCCCGTCTTCTTTGTCTTAAACGTGTCTGTAAGAAGGTCCATTCCAAGGAGTAGAAACTGGTTTAATAGGGTTTGTCTAAGCTGGGTAATAAAAGAATTGACTCTCCTCCTGCAAGGGAAACAACTCCAAGTAGCTCGGCAATTGCTCCTCTTAGGTCCCCCTTAGGCGATTTATTTTTTAGCAATTTCTCTCTGTTAATATTACCTAACCTGCTTTCTTTTAATACTCCTATACCTTTCCTATAGCGTTCCTTAGGTTGTTTAGTGGTTTCTAGGTAGTTTTATTGTAGCCTATCCACTTTACTTTATACTATATTTCGTCATCTACATCCTTGTAACTAATAATCTTCGAAACTTGCTATTTATCTTCTTTTTATTCTCTATACGTGTCTGCCTTATAGACTGGTGGCTTAATATTTCCGTGTGCTAGTTCTAGCATTGCGACATACTATATAGGGTAGATTTTCATTTTAGCTGGTAGGTTCAACTTATATATAACTAATAAAATTCTTTACTTAACTTCAAAAGGTCCTAGTCTGATGTAGTCCAACTTCTTACTTAATTGTTAACTCTTAAAGTTTTTATATAGTAGCTACACTTTATCCCCCTCCTTAAGATCTGGTCCCTTAGATCTCTTAGCATTATAGTACCTTTTTATTTGTTCTTATACTAGTTTAGCTGTTTCTTTAAGGTCTGTATAAAGATTTATTAACGTCTTTATTCTTTACTTAGCTGTGCTACTCGTCTTTTTTGCTTAATGTGGCGATAACGATGTTCTTGGCTTATATCCGTAATTCGCCTTAAATAGTAATGTCCCTATTTCTTCTTGTGGTATTGCATTATATATAAACTGTGTAACTGGTAATAACGATACCCAATTATTCTATACGTGATTAATATAATGCCTTAGATACTGCTCTAGTGTCTAGTTTAGTCTTTTCGTTTGTCCGTCTATCTGCGGATAATACGCTATAGACGTTGCTGCGCGAACCCCTTATTCTACTAGAAACACTTCCCAAAATACTACTATAAATCTTAAATCTCTATCCAATATAATCTTATCTGGTGCTCTATATCTTGCAAATACTTCCTTTATATAGATTCTAGCGACATCTTCTACTAATATCTCTTTAGTGCATGCTATGAAGTATCCCCACTTTGTTAGCTTATCTACTATTACTAAAATCGCGTTATGATCTTGTCCTATAATAGGATCTCTTAACTTTGGTAACTTAATAATAAAGTCCTATAATATAACCTCCTATGGTCTTTCTAGTGTCTTAATAGGTTGTAGCCCTCTATATAGCTTATACCTTATCGGTTTGTTTCTTTAATAATCTAAATATTTCTTTATGACTTATCTTGCTAGTCCCCAGATTTCTTAAATAATGTACTCCTCTTAAAGTCTTAACACTAAGCCTATAGCTCTGTTGTGTCCTTATATTATTCCCTTGTAGAATTCCTTAACAAATTCTTCTGCAATAGACTTAGGCACATACGTTGCTTCTCTATTTTTGTATTGCTTTGAGTTTAGATCCTCTGCCTATACTTTTTAGATCTTCTATATCTAATTACTCTCTAGTAATTTATAGATCTGACTTTCTTTAGTTACTGCGATCTTTGGATAATTGTACCTAATTAATCTGTCTTGATTCTTTTGCAATAAAGCTCCCGATAGCTTTTTATCGCTTTATAGTTCAGCCTTCCTGCTTAGAGCATCTGCTCGTGCATTGTCTGTACCCTTAGTATACTGAATTTCGAAATGGTATTTTATAAGCATTTCCGCCTATCTAACCTATCTTTGGTTAAGTTCCTTCGTTATTAGGAATCCTGTAAGGTTCTTATAGTCTGTCTTAACCATAAATGGTTTTTCTGTACCTTGTAAGAACGCTCTCTATTCCTTAAGTGCTGTAACTATACCTAATAACTCCTTGTTGTAGATGTCATAGTTTAACTCTAGTAGTGTCATCTTTTAACTGTAGTATGCTACTGGGTGCTATCTATCTTAATGTTTCTATAGGAAGTATACCCCTAGTGTAAAGTCTAATGCATTTGTCTCTACAACCGTCTCTAGCCCTAGTTAATAGATCTTAAGAACTGGCTCCTAGGTAAACAACTCTTTAACTCTCTTAAATAGTTCTTGTTATTTCTTTCCCTATGCCCATGGTTCTTCTTTCTTTGTTAACTATATAAACGGCTCAATGTCCTGTAACTACTGCGCTATGAACCTTCTATAGTAATTGCAAAACCCTAGGAACGATCTTAACTGTATTACGTTCTCTGGTTCTTGCCAATTTACTATAGCCTTGATCTTTTTTGGATCTATGCTAAGTTGGCCTAGTTTAATGATAAATCTAACGAAATTGGTTTTCCTAGTGAAGAACTCGCATTTCTTAATTGCTACTGGCATCTTTTCTTCTTATAGTCTCTTTAAGACCTATTTAATGTGTTCTCTATGTTCTTCCTTACTTTCTAAGTAGATAATAATGTCGTTAAGGTATACTATAACAAATTCATCTAGGTGTTCTCCTAACACACTATTAATTTGCTTCTGGAACGTTGCTGGTGCGTTTATAAGCCTAAATTGTATAACTAATGGCTTATATAGTCCTTCCTTTGATCTAAAGGCTGCCTTCTATTTGTCGCCTTCCTTAATTCTAATCTAGTGGTACGCCTATCTTAGATCTATCTTTGTAAAGATCTTTGTGTTACCTATCCTGTCTTGGATTTTGCTAATTAAGGGTAAAGGATACCTATCCTTCCTAGTAATACTGTTTAACTATCTGTAGTCTATATATATCCTAAGTTTTCTGTTTTTCTTTGGGATAAACAGTACTGGATATCCTGCTGATGACTACAACGGTCTAATATATCCCTTTTATAAGTTCTCCTGGATAAACTCCTTAAGCGCTACTGACTCTGTTTTAGTAAGCTTATAGATTGGAAAGAACTTTGGACTTATTCCCTCTTTTAATTCTATTTTATAGTCCTAAGCTATATGCTCTAACAGCTTCTCACTTTCTGGTGACTATAACTTTTTTCTATACTTGTGGTATCTTTTTGGTATATAACTTAAGCCTTGCTTAGTCTCTTTATATGTCGCTCTAACTTGGTACTATACTAACTTGGTTTGCTGTCGCACTTTGCGTCATTGTATATCCTTAATATTGACCTAACCTATAACCCAATTAATCTTTAGATTATACTCCTGTAACTAAGGCATTCCTAGTATCGCCTTGTCCTGTCCTAATGGTAGGATATTAAAAGACATTCTAACTGGTCTCCCTTTAATAGTTATCTAAATAGGTCCTGTTTTAAGATTAATAATGCCTCCTCTATAGGCTATCTGGTCTCCTAAAATTGTTATAAGTGAATATAGGTGTTCCTTCTGTTTATATGGTAACCCCATCCTTTCTACTGCCTTTAGTAATATGTAGTTCCTTATTACTTTACTATCTACTAACGCTTTAAACTGCTAATCTTGCCACTTAGCTTTTAAGTTTAGGTATTGTCCTTAAATTCCTTTAAGGGTCTAAGGCTCTAACACTAGTTCCCTCTAGTCCTATACGCCTCCCCTTTTCCTAACTGTTGGCTGCTAGATCCTGCCTGTACTTAGTCTAACTTTGGCCAATACTTAGTTTATTTCTTTTCCTCTACGTGCCATAGATAAGTATTCTCTGGGCACTCCTACTACTGTTATCCGTCTAGGCATTCTTCCGTAAGGAATCTTCCTGGTTAAAGTGTTAAGTTTCCTTAACCTTGTACTTCTACTGGGTGCCAACTATGTATATACTTAGCGTTCCTGAACCGCTTTTCCTCTGGTGCCTAATATATCCTTACTAGGTACTTCCGGTTCTTGTCTTTAGGTGCTCTATATATGTTGCATATATCATCTATACAAGCTATCCACAATAGTGTATAATACGCTATATGTTTTAGGTTAACTCTTAGTTCGTCTTTATCCTTAAGTTTAAACCTATACCTAGTTAACCTAACTACTGGTATCTCTGCTATAGGTACTAAGACTTGCCGCTCGCTTCTCTAGTCCCTGGATCCCTCTTCTAGGTTCCTTAACATTATAATTAATGCTCCTTTAATGTGACTTATGCGTTTTTCCATAATAGGTTAGTCTTGGACAACTTTTTCGTCTAGCCATATATAAAAGTCTTCCTATTTATTATTGTGTCGTTGCCTATACCACTTTCCGTACAACTGGTTTAGTGTGTATAGTCTATCCGTTAGAAAATACCTTGTTATCACTGTATTGTAACATTCTTTAGTATGCCTTTCTTTGAACCTGGTTAGAATATCTAGATCCTCTTCTTGTTCTAGTTTGTCTAACCACTTTACCCTAGGTGTCCCTATACTTGGCCTATTAGTAATTCTTTATATGGGTGCTCTGTCCCTTATATAACCTAGCATAGCTAATCTCTTGTCTAGCTTTTGCTCTTGTTATGCGATAATTCTTATCCTAAACTTATCTATAGTTTCTTGTTTTCTGCGTCTTGTAGCTGGATCCTTGTAGTCGTCTTGCTTTTTAATCCTGGTATTAACTTTTTAATCTTTAGGCTAAGCACTACGTTTACCTGGAATTACTAACGTTCTTATTTATTCCCCAAACTTGTAGTTCTTGAACTTGCGTCCTATACTCGTTTATTTGTCACTAAACTAAGTTACTGCCCTTTTCTATCGGTTTTCGTCCGTCGTGGGTTCTTAGGTGTGTCTTATCTTACTTTAAGAATCTTGAGCTTCTCTTATCTCTTCTTAAGAATCTTAAGCCTGTGGCCTTTTGCCTTTACTGAGTAATAAGCTAGCACTAGCAGTTGTCTACTTACTTAGTTTCTTTTAAACGTTACTTCTATTGTCTTATAAAGCGATGGAAATTGTATCTAATGGTATTGCTATGCCCGTTACTAAACCTTATTTGGTAATGGTCTCAGTCTCTGCTTCTATTGCGTTATTAAGGTTTAAGTGCTTCTAGTTAGCCTTCTTTTTGTTCTTGTTACTGTTAATTAATAAGTACTCCGACTCTATTGTTATTACTACTAATCTTTGTCTGTATATTGCTGTGACATTTTAATCTAGCTTGTAGAGTTAATCTTGTTCTTTATCTAACTCTCTAGTTCCTTGGAGTTCTTTTAACTTAGGCTCTTATAGCTAATAGCTTGCGCCGTACTTAGCGTCTTTATAAATTCGGCATGCGTTGTTGTAATAATACGCAAAACTGTTAATTAAACACTTTTTTGTTCCTTATAGTGCACCGTTGTCCCTCTATACATACGCGCTGTCTGCTGGTCTGGTTCCCTTTACCATGTGGTTACTCTGACCACCTCTATAGTCTCTGGCGAAATAACCCTGTTTTCTGTAATTTATGTAAGCTCTATCTTTAAACCATCTTTCTTGCTGTAGAGTCTGCCTAAACGTCTTCTGCTACTAAGATCCCTAGTTTGGCCTCTGCTCCTTAGTCCTTTAATTACTTAATCCTTAACCTCTAGGTTTCTATAGTTTCTTTTCCCATCTTTGGGTTTCTTTGGTACCGCTTAGGTCCATTGGCTCTGCGCTATTCTATGGTTTTTAACTCTATGTCTGTTGTTGCGTACTTTGCGCCTTATATAACTGTAGAACTCTGTCTTGCCCTCTCTTAGCTTGTTCCCTTTAATAGATTCTATTATTAATCTTTATTAACTAATCTATTAACTCTCTTAGAGTATCCGCATCTTCTATTAGAATAATTGCGTCCTGGACTTTAGCCTTAAGTCCCTGTTTATACTGTGCTATAAGCGCCCTATTGTTCCACTTAACCTGCGTAGCTAGTATTTAAAACTGTGTTGTATACTTAATCGTTAAAGTGCGTTATACTAAGTTCTGAAGCTTTTGTTCTGCTGTGGTTGTGGCCTCTAGGTCTCTAAATATCTGTGTTAGTTGCTCTGCAAACCCGTTCCAACTAGCAAATATGTACCGTATATCCTGGTTAGTAGTTATTATGCCATTAGCCTATATTTCCGTAAGATATGGCTTAAACCACTTAAGTGCCCTCCCCGTTAGGAACAATCCTGCATAGGCTACTTGATCCAACGATATTACTAACTTCGCTTCTTTCTGTACTACCTTAAAGTGTATCTGCGTAAGAAATCCTTTGAGCTTTAACTTTTCTCCTAAGAATTGTTTAATTGAAGGTAACTTGATCTTTACTGCTCTAATTCCATTAATGCGTTCTTTGAGTATCCTATTATTATCTTATAAGTGATTAACTATTTCCTGTAACTAACCTCGCGTAACCACTTAAGAATCCCTATTGTCTATACTGGTATTACCTGGCCCTGAGGTTGTGGCTCCCGTTAACGCCGTCGTGACTAGTGCTGCTCTTGGTGGCATATTACTCGATTTTATTCCAATACCGTAACCTTGGTAGTGAATGTGTAATGGAACCTTATAGTAGGAACTACAGTGGGTTCTGTTAATAGGCTGGGTATATAGGTATGACAAAAACGATAACATAATAATAACTGGTGGAGTGGTTGCCTAATAGATTAACTCTAATTGTATTCTGAAATTCACTATAAGGAGAGAACTATCTACGGTAGGAACTGAGGTCCTTTAAATACACAACCGTACTCCTAAGAAATCCTCTCTTGTACGTGAGGTACGTGTTATACGTGTTATATATGGCGTACACTGCGTACTCCTCGTATACTGCGTACAACGTTATATAACTCGCTTACCATTCCTTGTCACATGGTTCTACCGGATCCATTCTGGACCGTGCCTGTATTAACCAACTAGCTTCCGCCGACTCCTCTCTAAGTAGTCGTAACACCGTACTTAAAGCGTCCGTAACACCTTCCTATATAACCTTAAAGTGCATTTATGTAAGGAATCCTTTAAGTTTTAACCTTTCTCCTAAGAATTGTTTGATTAACGGTAACTTAACCTTTACTGCTCTAATTCCATTAATGCGTTCCTTAAGTATTCTACTATTATCTAATAAGTGATTAACCATTTCTTGTAACTGACCTCTTATAACTACTTATGAGTCTGTATTTGCTATACTAGTATCTCCTAATCCTAAGGTAGTTATTGCCGTTAATAGTATTGCGACTGGTGCTTTGGGTGGTATGTTATTTAACTTTGTTTAATACTGTAACCTTAGTAGTAAATGTATAACGGAACCTTATAGTAAGAACTACGGTGGGTCCTATTATTGGGCTAGGTATGTAGATATAAATATGTTAACAATATAATAATAACTAGTAGAGTGGTTGCCTAATAGACTAACTCTAATTATATTCTGAGATTTACTACGAAGAGAGAACTATCTGGGTAGGGACTGTGGTCCTTTAAATACACAACTATACGCCTAAGAAATCCCTTCGCTCTGTGAGGTACGTATGCTCTATCTACTCTGTCCTACAGATTACATAGATTACACAGATTATATAGATCACACCACGTGACCTCGGCTACCATTTCTCGTCACATGGTTCCACCGGATCCATCCTGGACCGTGCCCTTATTAACCAACTAGCTTCTTCCAACTCCTCTCTAAGTAGTCGTAACATTATACTTAAGCTGTTCGTAACAAACGGGCTTACTCCTAAGATTGCTAACTTTAAAGAATTAAAACTTAAGGCTTTAGAAAATATAACGACCTTTACTAGCTCGTTATTATATACAGCTCCTAAACTCTATATAATAAATCCATATTATTCTAAAGCCGTTAATATATAGTTCTTTAGACTTATTGTACTAGAACTTCTAACTAACTAGGAGCCCAAGTTAGAGATATAGGGCTCCTACGGCCTACTAAGTCCCAGATAGTATAATGACTAAGTCTATAATATAATCCCTATCTATATAGTAAGTACGTTAAAGATATTTAGGTCTATACTAAAGGGACTATTATATAAGGAACCTAAGCAGAGATGGTCTACTAAGAAATACCAAAAATGGCTACTAAACTTTTTTTTAGTAGGTATAAGTATATAGGGAGGCACTAGCGCTAGCAAGAAGCGGCCAGTGCTAGTATTTAAGGATAATGGCCGCAGAAACGTACGGAGTTAATACCCTACCTAATTAACAATCTCCCTAGAGAGACGCAATCTCTAGGGAATACTTTTTAATAATTCTTATATATTTAATGTAACTTCTAATAGAGTTTTAAAACTTAAAGGATTAGCATATATTAATAAAATCATCCCCTTACTCCTTATTCTGTGTCTTTATCATTCTAACTATTCTAGCTGCTTTAACTCTAAGTCCACAAAGTCTTTAAAATAGTTTAACACTAGTAAAGAGGTTATTAAGCTATATAATATACTTTCCTAGAAGATAGAGCCGCTGCTAAGTAGTCTCGTACATCTATATAAGGCTTAGCATTAGCATAGTGCTATAAAAGAAAGAGTAAATATAGGATAGCTTACTAAAAGCTACCTATATTACTCCTTAATAACCTTAGTATTATAGTAAATCTTAATAGCCATATATTGCTTATCTAGCTCCCCTTCTTTATTAATTATATTATCTTCTACCTAAGTAAAGGCCTAACCTAAATTTTAGCATACCTTTAGAATTTTAAAGCGTATTACTAGTAGGTCTCCCTTATTAAATAATATACAGCCTTATCCTTTACTTTTATTTATAAAGATTAAAGTTATAAATAAAACCTTATAGGCCTAGATAGTGCTATAAATAGCTAGTAGCAAGGCCCTTATAGGCTTATATAATGGAAAACTTAATAAAGAATTGTTATAGGAGGAAATTGCTAGATATTTTATAAGTAGAACACTATAGGAATGCAGGCGCTATTATAAGATTCTAAGGCCTAAGCCTAAAGAGGAGGCCGTAAAGGAGAAACTATGGATAGCCAATAAAGAGAAACGCCTTATAGACATATATAAGAAAAAAGGTATGGCGTGGAATAATCTTAGAAGGTAGTTTTTAGGAAGAACGTAACTCTTATATAGGCAGCATTATATATATATATTTCCTAAAAAAGGAATAAGGCAATTAGTAGGACTAGTAATGCTAAAGAAGAGAAAGTAATAAGGCGGAAATTGTTACGGCACCGTAACGCGTAACCTGGACAGGGAGCCTAGTTAGGGGTTCGGCTAAGGACTTGGCGTCCTAACGCGTGTATATTACGTCTCTACCTCCTATACATACCTCTCCTCTTCTCCTTAGCTTAGTATCTTTGTAATACAGCATTCTACAAGCTTCGGTTCAGAGGCATTTGTATAAGCCGTAACAGAAATAAGCAGCGCTAAAGAAAAAGAAGGTAATAAGGTAAAGATAAGCAGCGCTAAATATAAGACCTAATAAGTGTTGCTTAACGGTAGGAGTAAGGACAATAAATTATAGTAGTTGTTCTTATAGGTTTTGTAGTCTTTAATATTATAAGTAAGATAATTAGTGGAATAGTATCTGCTAAAAATAAGACTTTAATTAGAAATAGATCTCTAAGCAAAAAATATATACCCAAAATATAAGAATACTAAGCTATTAGCCCCATGCCTTCCACATAGCAGCTCTGGTCTTTACTTTAGTCACCTTTATAGAAGAGTATATCCGCTATTTAACTTTGGCGTGCTAGACGCGTTTTTGGTAAGACCTAAGGGTATATTTAGTATTTAAAAGCCCGCTTTTATAAACCTAGGTAGGCATCTAAGCTACCTTATACACGAGCCCTAACTCAGTTATTCTTTCCTCTAAAATTTTATAGATCTCCCATTTATTGTCTACGGTTGTTTTATTAGCTTTATTATCTTTAGCGCTAAATCTCTGCAAGATGGACTATAAGCAATAGCAATAACGCTAGGCGCGATATTACGGGGCATAGTGCTATGGGGCACGATGCTATAGGGCATAATGCTGTAGGGTATAATACTTCGCAGTAGGGTCCGAGTTTAAAACGCCGCCCTAGTCATCGTTGCCGCCATAATTATATTAGCCCAAGTTGCTAATTTCGTTACATAGTAGTTTGATATTATAGAGAGAGGTAGGCCCTTAAAGTAAAGGGCTAGTAGACCATATAATGAATATCGCTTGGTAATTGTTATAATTAACTTAGGGGCATTAAGAGTTAAGACCGAGGATAGGTGATTAGGGGACTAAGTTTTCGCAAAAGGTGGGCGGCTTTTATTATTTTTAGGGTTGTAGACTACCGCCCTTACTACCCTCGTCACGCCCGCTGCTATTTTTAGCAGAATTGTTAGAACTATAATTAATAACGCTACTCCGCTCTAGCTGTTCGAGCTTCCGCTTCTTTAGTATTAAAAGTAATTTACCTCTAATATTCCCTTTCTTATAATTGCTCTCCCTCTTAGTAAGCGGATTAGCCTAAGGAATAGTTATAACATCAGTTCTCTCAACTGGACTATTTATTTTATTAATATCTTCTACTATAAGTTTAATATAGTTAAGATCTTTAAGCTCTTCTAAAGAGGGTAACTTCTTACCCTTGTTGTCCTTATTATTGCGGTCATTTTTGTTACCTAATAATTGTTAGGCAAAGCTGTTATATAGAGGAGAAGAGCATACCCAATTTATAAGATATTAGTTAATCGTCTACTTTACCAGTTTTATTGCTAATATTATTGCAAGCTCTATTACCTTTGGCTTCTAGGTTAGGGGCGGCTATACTATTTTTAATAACTGTTAGATCTACTGCTAGCTATTATATATATATATTTATAGCTGCTAGGAGAATAGGAGAGAGTAGTAGGGTAATTATTAGAGATAGTTACCTTAACTGCTTCCTCCAGCGACTTAACTAGATACATCTCCGTAGACATCTTCCTTATTATTCTTAAAATTTTTATAATAATTATTCTTATAATTATGGTCAGGGTCTATAAAGGCTTTATTAGACAAAATCTCTAGACTAAGGCTTTATGTAGAATAATATGCCTAAGATTAGCCAAGCTTAATACGCCCTAGGATTATTTCTTAGGGGGAAAAGAGGTATTTTATGCTTTATCTAGGGTGTGCTGCTTACACCTTTCCCAGAAGCTATAACTATATAATACTAAGGCGAAGCTGTTAATTCTCTAAAGGGACTAGTATAGAACTTATTATTATTAAGCGAAATTTTTAAATAAAAATAAAGGGGTAGAGAAGGTGCTACTATTACTACTGCCATTGTTATTAAAGTTGCCATTATCTTATACCTTTTTAATAACTCTAAAGGGGATTACGCTAGGCTTTTAATTGTAAGCCAGTCCCCTCTTTACCACTAGCTCTTATCCGCAGCATCTATACTAGAATAACCCTACTAGCACTATAGCGAATTAAAACGCGTAATCTACACTCTATACCGCTTATAACGTATAAAGGTTTATATAGGCTTAAGGTCTATTATAAGATTAACGCCTATTAGGAAACTGCGGCTAAAACCCAACTAACTAAGCTAGCACATTTAGCCTCTAATAGGCACATCACACCAAGCCTCCTTATTAAGGAGGTTGGTAGTAAAGTACCTCCTCTACTCTTATTCTGGGATCTAAGGAACCTCTTTAGTTATAGTCTACGGAGCTTATAGCTACTACTTAACCTCCCAAATATACGTAAAAGCCTCACTTTTATACTTTCCTATAACTAGATGTTATAACATAAAGGGGCAGATGGCATAAGTAGATTAGGCGATCACGCCCGTATCTATCTCACTATGCCCTTTTAGTTAATGCAGCCGCCGTATAAAGTCCGTCTTTATTAGGAGATTAAATATACGAATTTTCCTCTAGTATTTATCAGCTAAGAGCAAAATTGTAACGCCAACTCCACTAGAAGCTCGGCTATGCTACTAAATAGGCCGTTTACCTTTAAATTCCGCCTTATAAGTCTTAGGTCTATATAAAGGATATTTCTATATAACCCGCGCCTTCTTAGCTAAATAGGGGACTAAATTAGACTGAAGCCCGGCGGCTTCTCTAATTGTAATATAATTCTCTAATTATTAAGCTAAAGTAAGATCTAAGTCTAGGCAGAGAAGGCGCTAAGGAGGGCGAAGGCTTTTAGCTTTTAGCGGCGCAGCAAACTAGGCTAAGTAATTAGCATCAGCCTATAGTTATTTTACTAAAGATTCACTTTAGCGTCTAACTTTGCCTTTATTGTGACACTATAATATAACACTGCCTAATATAACCGCAGCTTACAGTAGCTATAACCCATATAATCTATAGCTAGACGGTTTTTAACACAGCCCTATAGCTATTTATAGCTGTATTAATAGGAATTAAGTTATAATTTCCGTAACTTAAGGTAACTTAGGGCTAATAGCATACAGCCCATTTTAGGGAGAGGATGTCTATATAATTAAGTAGGGTTACTAGCTAAAATATAATAAGACGCAAGGTAATATAAGGGAGCTTATAGTGGCAAGGGACCAGGCGCTATTACTCTAGGAAGGAGACTCTCCTAGAAAAATAAAGTAGGCAGTATTACTAACGTAGTAATTCCTATAGATCCTATTAATTGGCAGCTATAGGTATAGCTTACTAGAGGCTAAGAAATAACCTAAATAGGAGGGGGAAAGCTTTAATTATTATAAATACCTATACGCGTAAGTAGGATAAATCTCTTAAGGTTAAGCTACGGAAAGAATAAATAGCAATTGCTACTCCAGCGGTAAGAATAGAAAGAGCCGTTTTATCTATTATTATAAAAAGAGTATAAGGGAGGAAGTTGTTATTAGAGAGCCTAAAAGGCACTACACTACTATTAGTCTAAGACACAGAAAATAAGGGAAGTGGCTTATATGTGTACTAATGCTAATAAGTGAATAAAAGAGCTTAGGGGTGGAGCGAGGAGGTTAAATTAAGGCGATAATATTTAATAAGGGAGATGCATAGTATTAGAAAGGAAAGAGAAGATAAAGGGGGAAGAGTAAAAAGGTAAGAGGAGGACGCTTTTATGCAATAAGGTTAAAGTACGGGCTAGGATAAAGCGGCGGGCCAATAAGTAAGGGCGCGTTGCCCGTAAAGGAAGCATCCATTTCCTAATACAGTTTTACTCTTATAGATATACCTACCTTAATACTATTAATTATATACTAATTTTAATTTAGAATTTATATAATACTTATAGAATTTTATAGAAAAATAGAAAAATATATATTTAATAATGTATTAATAAAGTTAGTAAGTTAATTTCTTAATTAGGAAGGTATAATAAGCTTATATAAATGCTTCTAAACTAAAGCTTGTAGATTACTACTATATAAGAATACTAAGCTAAGGAGAAGAAGGAGAAGGAGACTAATAAGATATAAGGGGTTGCTAAGGCGCTAGTGGCAAGTAAGTTAATGGCAATTTTCTATACCAGGTATAGAAAATCCTAATTAGTTAGCTCTATAAGTAGTGCTAGCAAATTGCCCAGAAATGCGGCAAGTTGCCCTAAAACGGCAATATAGCAGGTAACGCGCTCTAGCACTATTATATCACCTCCCCCTTCCAAAAAGCCTGCCCTTAGGCTTTATCTAAGTTCTTTATTATTATTTAGATTATTATAGTTATCTAACCCCTTTTCTTAGCATTTAATCTAGCCGTTTAATTTATATAGTGGTCTAGGGAAGTCTAGGTAAGCTAGGTAGAAATCTTATAGCTTATAAGAAGAGTACTTAAAATTAGATATAGGGTACTATTTTAGATCTTTGTTATAACTATAACAGTACTAAAGCGCGTTACCTGCTACATTTACATTCTAAGGCAATTTACCGCGTTTCTAGGCAATTTGCCGCATTTTTAGGCAATCTATTAGTACTACTTATTGTAACAGGACTAGCCCAGTTACAGTAGGAATGTCTCGGTGAAACACTTGACAGATAAATTCCAACGCTTTAATTAAATTCTGCCAAATTCTACCAAGTTAATTAAATTCTGCTAAATTCTGCCAACTCAATTAAATTCCACCAAATTCTACTAACGTAATGGAATTTGGTTGAAACCTATTGAAACCCACGTGCGTATATGCCCACGCGTCTGCTGCCAAGACTCCCAAATATTTAGTTATAAGCTTCCTATATTCCTTTCTCTTTTTTACGCAACGTCCTGTACTCTGCAAGAGCTATATACCCTTGGATTTAGATAGAATTTATATTATTCCTTTAAATCTTCCCTAAAGCCTCTTCGCGCCCTTATATTATGTTATATTAAAACAACTACTATTAAAATGGCAAACAAACCCAAATCCGCTTTGATAACTATAAGTATTATATCCCCAGTTAGGGAACAGTTAACTATAATATAACAGTCCTTTATAGAAGCCTTAGCCTAACAGCAAGCGATATTAGAAGCTTAACACCAGTAATTAATTAGAGTAATCCGTAAAGAACTCTGTAACCTTAAGGCACTTATATTAGAGACCCTAATAACAACACCTGTAGACAAGATTGAAATAACTATATGTGAACCCGGCCTATTAAATATAAACCCTAAACTAGTAACGGTAGCTTAACCTGTACCTATAACAAACCTAGTACCTACTGTGAAATTAGAAAAGCTTCCTAACCCTTTAATATTTAATAAAAACCAAAATGACCTACGTCCCTTTATAACTAAGCTCCGTCTTAAACTTTTAATAAACTATAACTAATACCCTACTAAAGCTAGCAAGATTAGCTATGGAATGTCTTGTTTAAGCAAAGATGCTATATAAACTATGGACCCATTCTTCCGCAACGGCACCTTTATTAATTTTAAAATCTTTGTCTCTCTATTAGAATAAATATATAATAACGCCAGCCGCGAATATACAGCCGTTACTAAACTTAAAAACCTATAATAATGGAACTAAGACTTTACTAGCTTCTTTTTAGAATTTCTAGGCCTTATTAGTGAACTAAATTGGAATAAAGCCGCTAAAGTTACTACTTTTTGATAAGCTATTTTGGATGAAATTAGAGTATAGTTAGTAAGTAGGGAACTGCTAAAGAACCTACCTGAATTTGCTATAATATATTAATAAATTAATAAGGACCTTTAATATAACAAATAAACTTGTTCTCTAAAGCCAACTACGCCTTGTGTTTAAGACCCTATAAAACCGATATATACCCTAAAGCGCGACCCTTCTCTAAAACCTATATACGACCCTATGGACCTTAACGCCACTTAATTCTACGCATCCTTAGGAACTAATAAATAAAGAACCCAAGCCACAAATAGAGAATGCTTTGGATATGGTAGAAAAGGATATATCTAAAGGAATTGCTGAACTTACCCTTTTGAAAAAGTCCGCCGTAGTTCCTCCTAGTCTTTAAATTGCACCCACTCCTTAAATTACACTTATTCTTTAAGCCGTACTTACTCTTTAACTTATACTTATTCTATAAATTATACCTGGTTGTTATAAAGTATCTTACCCTTGGCTAACTTAGAAAATGAATTATCCTAGGGCCAAGTCGCGCCTTAGGATAAGAAGTGGAAGAGTATAAGTGCCTAGGCTCTTCCAGCGCTAATACACAACATAACTCCCTTAATATACTTAGCGAAATTCAAATACTTAGAAAATAGAAGGAGGTATAAATCCTTATAGACAGCGGAGCCACTAGTATAGGCTTTATTAATATAAACTATGCAAAAACCTAACGCCTAAATTTAAAGAAACTTAATAAGCCTTAAGGCCTATAAGGCTTTAATGGCAAACCCTTAATATATAGCAAATTGACGCACTACGCTCTTATAAAAATATAGATAGGCGAACACCTTGAATATATTTCCCTATTTGTAACACCCTTAAAGCAATATAAGATAATACTTAGATATAGATAGCTAAAATAACATAACCCTTTAATTAGCTGGGTTAAAGAAATACTAAAATTCCGCACAACCTACTACTAAAGTCATTGCTTAAAACACTACCTGCCCTATAAACATGTATAAGATTATTTAAATTTAATATAATATAAACTGCCCCTGCTATAAACCCTAAACCAAAATAATAGGGCTATAACTGCTAATTATAGTAAAGAATATGAAGACGTTATGCTAAAACCTCTTGAAATTCGTATAATATAAGCCATACCTTTTATTTTATTAGCAAGAAAATAAGATTATAAAATCTTTGCTATAATAATAAAAGATATTAAGAAAGCGCTAGAACTAAAGTAGTATTTTAACCCTCAACCTCTTATACCTAAGGAGTACTATAATCTAATTAACGAGTTTAAAAAATGATTTGTAGACCAGCTGCCCCTATATTGGGATAAATATGATTTTAAGATAGAACTTAAACCTGGTATAATACTAAAGTTCGGTCTACTATACGGAATGTTATAAGAAGAACTGCTTATAATGCAATAATACCTTAATAAGTATCTAGAAAAAGGATTTATTCGCCCTAGTTAATCTCTATTTATCTCCCCCATACTATTTATTAAAAAGCTAGGAGGAGGCTTAAGATTCTATGTTAATTACTAAGCCCTAAATATAATTATAATTTAAAACTAATATCTAATCCCCTTAATTTAAGAGACGCTTAACCGCCTGGTAAAGGCATAATATTTTATAAAACTTAATATAGTCGTTGCCTTTAATTAAATTCGCGTCTAAGAAGGAGATAAGAAGTATATAGCCTTTTGTATATAATGGGGACTCTTTAAATACCTAGTGATACTATTTAGTGTAAAGAATAGTCCTAGTACGTTTTAGTAATATATTAATAATACGCTTTGTAAATCCCTTAATATATTTATTACCGCGTATATTAATAATATCTTAATCTACTTATCTTCGCTTTCTAAGTATTAAAAACACGTCTAAATAGTCCTTAAATGTCTGTAAGATGCGGGTTTATAATATAATATTAAGAAATGCAAGTTCTATACATCTAAAGTCATATACCTAGGCCTAATTATATCCCATAATAGAATTAAAATAGACTCTAAAAAGGTCACTGTGGTTATAAACTAGGGAAGCCCTAGTAATATATAAGACATTTAAGGATTCCTAGGATTTGCAAATTTCTATTATTAATTTATTAATTAGTTCTTAAAAATTGCCTAACTATTAGTAAACCTAATAAGAAAGAATATAAAATTTAAATAGACTGCTAAATGCAAATAAGCTTTTAATAACTTAAAATAATACTTTATAACCACTCTAATTCTTACCTACTTTAACCCTAACCTTAAATGTGTTATTAAAATAGACTTATCTAATTATGCCCTAGGGGGAGTATTATCGTAATATAATAAGAATGGTAAGCTGCGTCTAGTAGCCTTTCTCTCTTAAAAGCTTGCCCCTACTGAATTAAACTATAAGATATATAATAAGGAACTGCTTACAATTATTAGATACTTTAAATAATGGCGTCTAGAACTTAAAGGATTGTTATTTCCAATATATGTGTTAATGGACTATAAAAACCTGTAGTACTTTATAACTATAAAGCAGTTAACACAGCACTAAATTCATTAGGCCGAATACCTCTTATAATTTAACTTTAAGATTATATACCAACTGGGTAAACTTAATTAGAAGCCTAATGCATTAATAAGACAATTATAAGACTTACCTATAAACGCCTTAGATAAATAGATTACAAATTAATTATGGATCTTATTACCTCCTAAACATTTTAAGAAACTATATCCTATATTCCTAGACATAGAACTTAACAGAAATGAATTAGAAATTAATAAATAGGAAATAGAAATTAATAAGCTAATAGAATACGAATATAAGAATAATGTATGGATAGTAGATATAACAAAAGTAACTTAAACAGGAAAACGACAGTATAAAGATATTATACTTGCCAAATACGAAATTTATAACAATTGACTATACTATTAATAGAAGATGGTAGTCCTAAATTCCAAACCCTTACAATTTAAGATACTTAAATTTATATATAATTCCCCTGTAGTAGGACATCCTAGCTATATAAAGACTTATAAGATTATTTAATGAGCATACTACTAGCCTATAATGCACAACTATATATAAAAATACGTTTAAGTATGCAGAACATGCGTATATAGAAAGACCTCTTACGTAAAGAAGCAAGGAGTACTTTAACTATTGCTAATTCCAATACAAAGATGGCGAGATATCTTAATTAACTTTATAGTTAACTTGCCTAACAGTAACGGGTTTATAAATATTATAGTAGTCGTTAACTGTCTTATAAAAATGCGATATATAATTCCTATAGACTTAATTAATGCGATATTAGTAGTTGAATGTTTTATTAAGTACGTTTTTAAGCTACACAGACTTCCTAATATAATAATATCCAACTGCGGAAGCTAGTTTGTTTTAGACTTCTGGTAAGCTTTATATAAACGATTAAGCATTTAAATATAACTCTTAACTGCATTTTATCTAGAGATAGATGGCTAAACTAAAATTGTAAATATAATTATAGAATAATACTTATAAATGTACTGCTCCTACCTATAAGATAACTAGGAAAAATGGCTGCCTTTAGCTGAGTTTACTGTAAATAATATAATAAACGTATTAATAGGCATGACGCTGTTCTACGCGACCTACAGACAAGACCCTTAACTTAGATTTAAACTATAACCTAAAATTGATATAATAGGACCCACAATTAAACAGATTTAGTTAATTAATATGTATAACTTTGCTAATTAAATAAAGTAGTTAACAGAACTATTATAAAGTGAATTAATATACGCTTAAACGTTATAGAAATAGTATATAAATAAAGGACAAGCTCCCGCATGGGACTTTAAGGAAGGTAATATAGCTTACCTAAATATATAAAACCTAAAGACTTAACGGCCCTTAAAGAAACTTAATTAGAAGTTTACGGGCCTATACTAAATTAAGAAGAAACTGAGCCTATACGCCTATAAGCTTAAACTACTAACTAAGATAAAAATACACCTAATATTTTATATAAGCTTATTGTAACCTTTAAAAGATAATTCTATAACTTATAAAGTGCCGCTGCTACCTTTTATAATTATTAACAACAGTAACGGTTTTTACTTTATTAACTTAATTAACAATATGCAATAAAAACCACGATTTAAATAATTTAAACTTCTTGTTAAGTGGAAAGGATATAAAACATAAACCTAGGAAACCTATAACTAGATTAAGGCTAACATGCCTATCTTAGTAAAAGTGTTGGTTTCACAAGGTGATATCACGTAGCTGCAGGTTATAGCTAGTATAATGTTGTTGTTCTTCTTTTCCTCCTGCTTAAGGAAGGGTGAGGAGTTTAAGGCTCCTCGCCACGCTAGTGCCGCGGCGACACGTGACGGCAACTTGCCTGTATTCCCAACACTGGCAACTCTTCTTTTGCGGTTGCCATCTATATACATATACCGCTCGACTAGCGTAACAAATATCAATCCTCCTTACTTACTATTGCCATTGTAATATAAGTCTCGCTGTCCCAAAATTTGCCTTTTAGCACGTGGTGCTTTCTTACTTAAAAGTCGTAGGTAGACATCTTATTAGGAGGGCCGCTAAGGCGCTAGTAGTAAGCAAGCCAATAGCGATTTTCTATCCCGGGGATGGAAAATCCTAATTGGCTAGTTTAAGTTAGGGTTTGCAGAATGTTATACTCCTACTCCCTTTTAACCTAACCTTTAACTTATATATATAGAGTGTTTGTGTTAATAAACGTTTCTAGAGCCTTGTTTGGGTTTGCCTTTGTTATTACGTCTACTAGGTTATCTTAACCGTTAATCTATTAAATTTTAAAGAGTTCTTGCCGTTTATAGGATTGCTAAAGTGCCATAATATTGATTATAAGGCGCTTCTTCTTTATGGTACCAAGCTTGACTAAACACTTATAGAGGGAATATAAGTCGGTACACACGATTATAGGGATAATAGGAAGTTTAAGTTAATCTATAATTATCTTTAGGGTAGTTCTAATTGCGATTACTATATTAACTCCGCTAACTATTCTATATATCTCTAACACTAGAACGCTTTAAGTGACATACTTACTCTTAGTTAAGCTCTAATAGATAAGATTACTATAGATTATAAAGTTGTTTTCTCTAGTAGACTTATTTGCGATAATAATCTTATATTCTAGCTAGGAGCTAAAATCTTTGTTATTTATAAACGACCTATTAATAAATATAAAGAGCTTAGCGGTGGGAAGATTAATAGGCACATAGAATAGTCCCCAATTAAGATAGTTTATTTGCTAGGAAAGACGCTTATTTAGGGTAAGAACGTTATCTTTAGTTGGTTCCTAGTGTTAAGCGGCAATAGAGAGATTAAAGGAAGCCTTAGGTTAATAGATAGAAGCAATATAGGCTCCACAAGCGCGTTACTCTATATATCCTTGCTTTGGAGAATTAGCGTTAATAACGTTAATCTTCTTGCCTTAACCCTTCTAGCGCAAAGCAATAGAATCCTTATTTAGGGAAAGGGTGCATCTATTAAAGAGTAATAGTATTATTAAATTAAGCTTTTCCTTTGGCTTTGCTATAAGATTTACCTTTACTAACTTATCTTCTTTAAGAGCTAAGAATTGGTTATCTCCCAAGATAATTATATTATTAGTTTGCATGTTAACAATTCCAAATAGAGTTCCTATAGTTGTGATTAGGAAGTATGGGTTAAATATAGAAGTAGTTATTAAAAGCTTCTCTTTATAGTGCTTGCTGTAGGTAGCCCACTAATGGGTTCCTACCTCTGCGATTCTATATAATGGCTTAAGCACAACCATAATTGTATCTTTAGGATATTGGTGACAAATTTGCTCTAGAAGGTATACTAATATTAAGTGCTAAAGGTGCGTCTTTGATTGGGTGTAGGCCTAAGTAATATCTTATAAATAAACCGCTATTCTATTCTTTATTAAGGAGGGAGCTAGCGTAACAATAACTCGCTAACTAGCTCGTTAAATTATAGGAGATTGCGTAAGAATTACCTCCTTACTATTATTGTTATAACCTTAGATGATAAGCCTTAATTTCTTAAATAGGGTGTTAGTAGCTTTGCCCTTAATTTTATTAACTATTCTTAACTTAAAGATGCAAACTCTATTAAACTTAGTAAGGTCATACTTCTTAAATTTAAAGACTCCTCTTATAATAAGACCATTAATCTCCTGCTTATTAGATGCTTGGAAAGGAGCTCTAGGGGTTATAATATAACCTTCCTTTTAGAGTTGTTTTGCGAGCTTAAAGTTAGCCTTTTCCTTAGCTGTTATAAAGGCTATTAATAACTTAACTCTATTCTTAATAGCGGCAACAAATTGCTCTTTAAAATTAATAAGATGTTGGTAATTTTATGATCCCTTTAGGCGACCTCTGCTGTGTCGTGGTTACGGAACCTCTACTATAATTGTATTAGAATTGTAGTCGCCTTTTAGGGCACATTAATCATGGTTCTCCTCTATGGCATCCTATAAAGGCTTAGAACTGTTATCTTTGTAGTAAGGCTTAATAACAGTTAATTAGAATTAAGTAGGTCCGTAAGGCGTCTAAATAGTATAAGTTTAATTATTAATTGTAATAAGTTAATGTAGGCCTAACCACCCTCCCTTTTTACGCTATATACGTACCTTAGACTAGAGTGGCAGATTAAGCGTAGTTAAGGTATTTAGGCCATTTCTTATTCCTAGTGTATTGTTGACCTAGCATGTAGCGTAGAGACATTATACCTCCTTTATTGCCTTGCAAATAGCCTTAGCTTATTGCACAATGGAAGGAGATAGTAGAGAATTATTAGTTATTTAAGGGTAGGCGCCAAAGACTAGCAATATAGGTATGAGTCCATCTAGGCCAGTAGAATCATTAACGGCTTTAACAGCTATTTATAAGGTAAGTTTTTTACTAGCATCCTCTAGTTCTAAAGAGATAATCTTATATACGCGGCATAATGGCGCGTGATATTGCTCTACTTTTCTAATACTATTATATGCCTTAATAGGGACTTCCTTGACCTTAATTGCTATTACCTTTGTCTATTATCAAAACTCTATAGATAAGAAGTTCTTTCCTACGTTATAGATGATTTAATTAGGGGGTCCTAGGTAGATATTAATCTAATATAATTAAAGGGTATCCTATACGTTCCTAGCTAATATATCCTTTAAGAAATATATGGCTTAGAAGGAGGTTAAAAAGTTAATAACTTAAAGTACTAGATTGCCGCTAAGATATATAACGTTAATAATAATACAGAAGTTAAAGTTATAGTTATCTTTAAGGGTGAACTTAAATCGGCTAGGGGACTTCCGGTTTATTTAGTAGTAATAGTAGTACTTTATAAGGTGCTTAATTGCCTTAACCTTGACTTTATAGCCTGCTCGCTAAAGAACCCTAAGCAATTAGTAAATAGATGGGTGGCTAAAACGATGGTATAGTTAACGTAACTCTGACTTAGTTAAATAGCTCTAAGCAATACTCCTTTCTAGTTGTTAAAGGAGCAGCTAAGGGTAACCCCACTTGCGTATAATAGGCACCCGATTATCTCCCTATATAAGCATATTCTTAAGGTTGTTAAGCTTAACGCCTAATTTATCTATATCCCTAATGTAGAATAGAAACGGAGTGTTTGCAGGAATAATATGGAAAGTAATATATCCTAAGGGGGTTTAGACCCTGATTGTGCTAAGAGAGATTGCGGTACCCTTGCTAAAGCGTATTATATATTGGCCTGCCGTTAATTGGTTAATCTAAATAGAGCTATTAAGCTGCTAAAGGGCTTAAACTTAAGGTTCTCCTGCTATAGATACTCCTG
>Ga0307507_10003194_pt1 | contig 32451 bp, 32 predicted proteins | sample 7_EM_MG_FD_207223 | JGI IMG/M metagenome (GOLD analysis project Ga0307507, IMG submission 207223) | Populus trichocarpa ectomycorrhiza microbial communities from riparian zone in the Pacific Northwest, United States - 7_EM | ecosystem: Host-associated > Plants > Roots > Unclassified | place... | reverse complement strand
GCTTCGGCCTTCGGCCTCAGCTACAAAAAAAATTTAAAATATGATAAAAAAAAAAAAAAAAAAAAAAAAAGCATGAGATTTAGGTTCTTCACACAACCATCTAAGTTCTTTCATACTATTTACTTTCAATACAAAGATCTTTATCTATCACGCTTTCGGGAATCAAGACACGCCTGTCTTATAGGAGCCTAGCGATCGATGTTGCTAGATAGGAGTCAACGGACGTAGCTATCACAACAGCTATTGGACCAAAGAGAAGTGATCGTTAGAAGACTATCGGTTACCTGCTGCAAGTATCACCCGGAGAGGAGAGGATTGTAACAATGCCCTACTGTCCGCTCCAGCCACTCACCCTCCACGCGACAAATTCCCCTGCCTTCTGAACCTACAATTGTCAGGTGCCCAGCTTCTCCGCATCCGCCCAACGCCCTCCCATGCCTTTCGTGCCTACAATTGCCCGCCTGACGCCCTCCTACTGGTTGATACACTTTAACCTTTTGTCGCTTCCGGACTCTATTGGCATATATCATTTATTTCCCTTATTATACTCTCATAATATACATATACGATCACAGAATATTGATAAGTGCATTCCCCTCCTCTAGGTCAGTTTCTTCAACCTGTGATGGCGCGTCAGCCGGTTGTTGCAACAGAGCTACATCATCTAATACCCCCAGATTTGCCCCTTGATCCCATTGCGGTCCGCACCGACCATGTCCTCTCTCTGCCTTTCTGAGGCCGCCAGCGGCTTCTGATCCATCCATCTCCGGATTGATTCCAAACTCCCGCCTCAATGCGGTCTCATCATTGGAATATTTCTCCGTTCTCTCAACACACTTACCCCGCTCCTTCTCGATTCTAGCTTTTAATGTTGTCCTGATCCACTCGATTATTCGTCTGCGCCAGACCTCTCCCGTGCCGTTCCATGTCTGTATTTGGCGTTCTAGCAGGCCTATCATCTCGTTAGGCGGCTTATCACCCATTTAAGTACCTGCGGTTTTCAAGAGTATCCGGATGCCTGGGCACCTGGGCACCAAGGGATCCAGACACCTCTGCGAACTGCAAGTCAGTGTTATTTGTCTTAGCTTTGGAACTGGCCCGTGTGAAAGCTACATTATTGATAAGGTTTCCAGTCCGCCAGCCTTATAGTGAATGGCATAATATGGCTGCTGTCAGACTGATAAACAGGCCATCGATCTTGCCTAGGAACTCCTCATCCATCATGCCTTTTCTTATAGGGCTAGAGTAATATTGTGCGTATATTGCGTCCAGGATCTGTGGCGCTAGGAATCTAAGAAAAAGTTGACTGTCTGCCGAATAAGATGGATTTAGTCTTACTACAGTTTGAAATAATAAGGGGAAATGTTAAAAAACTACCCCAGAGTTCCTTGGTGGGCAAGTGAACCAATCCTCCTCCAGCAGGCATTCCGCCCTTCGTCTGCAGGCCACAGGATCATCAATATCAAGCTTATAGAGTTCTGTTATAGCCTTCTTCACTGTATGCAGATACTGAGATGTGCACGAACTCTGCTTTGACTGGATTTGCAAACCAGTGGCCGCCGGCTGCTCTATTTAGTTTGGGGATAAGATGTAGGTTATCGATTAAGGGTAACTTGCCAGGTCATTTGAGTGTGGGATAGCATCAGCAAAGTTGGGAAAGCCCAATTCCCTCCGGGCATCGTTCCAGCACCTGCGGACTTCTTCGGTCAGGGTAATTGGGTCCGGAAACGGATTCACGAAGATCGTTCAGTCCCACATTGGGGAACAGCCTTTGGCCAGGATGCTCCGCTCAAGCCCTATGCCTATATTCTGTCCGCTGCTGGGCCACTCTCCACCTCCACTCTCCAATTCTGGGGTTGTTGGCTCTGAGTGGCTTGGAGGTATGGCCGGTGTTGCAAGCGAATTCAAGACTGAAGGCGAATGGGAGAGAACCAGAGAGGGAAAACCATTTTGGCTAATATGTACTGGGGCAGGTGTTCTCCGTCCGGGGTAACCAATTCTGCTAGAACTCTGGGTATTCCCAGGTGTGATTATCAGTATCGAAGCTTGCGAGTTACTGCCCTCATGCCCGATCGCCCTCTGGGCCTCCCCCCAATTCGCAAATAGATTTTCATCATCTCCATACTGTTCTAACTCGTTCTTCTCCTGGCTCTCCTGGCTCTGGCCCTGGTATTCTCCAGCATTGGAGTCTATACTGTCATCTGCTGGCTGGAAGCCCTGCTCGCAGTTGTCCGGAACAGGCTCCTGGTTGTCCGGAACAGGCTCTCTTATCTCGAGTCAGGATGAAGCTGGCCCCAGCACTGCATTCCCTCTTCTCCTTACAGTAGACCTCGCTCTAACCGACCCACGAGTGGGTGGTACTAGTATTCTAGTTAACCTGTCCCTGGATTGAGATCTCTGGACATGCTCGCGGCGAACCACCTTTCGTCTTTGTCTCTCCTGCTTTGACAGACGCGTTTAGTCCGTCGTCTGCCGCAGCTGTTATTCTGACATAGAGTGTAGGCGAATTGTGATAGAATAGGATTGTAGTGAATAGAATTGCTAGATAGCTGGTGTTAGAAAATGTGTATTGGTGAGTAGCTAAGAAGGCAATATGGGGTTTGAATCTAGGAGATGAGAATTGTCTGGGCACCTTCAAGTGCTCGGGATGTTCACGGCTTGTCACTCGCTTTCATACTTGATGGCATTGGCAAACACCTGGCGGCCCAATTGCAGCAGGACTCCTGATCTAGGAATTTGTACTGGAGGCGTCCAGCTTCAAATCAGCCGTCCCAACTGTTTTGCTGAATCATCATACAAGCGACAAGGATTTAGAGTTAATGAAGGAGATGAAGAGGTTTATTGAATGCAGAGACTAATCTAGTTCAAGTAGGTCTGCCAAGTGGACCATAATGAATGCAGGTAAGGCTAGGGTTCGGAGCACGGAACCCTCATCCCACAGAGTACAAGCTGCTAGTCTGGCTTAACAGATGGGGTATAAGGTGAAAGCAAGAATGGGAAAAGCAATGAAGAGGGCAATCCCGAACAAAAAACAGCTGGAAGAATGATCTGCACAAACACAAAGAGCAATGTCTAAAACTACAAGAAACATATCCCAAACGAAAAAAGGCTGAAAAAAACAAGAATGAACTGCAAAAATTCCCAGAGCAAGCCTCAAAAGTCAGAAAAGAGACCTCCGGACGAAAAACAGCAGGTGCCGAACACGACAAGAATGGTGTCCCAAACACGTAAAGAAAATGTCCAAGCTCCTCTCTTGCCTCGGTAGGATCCTTGGACAATGGCAGGTCTAAATTTACCACACTGGGTCAAGGCAAACCGGCCCGGCTGTCGCGTGCTAATCTAAAACAGAAATAGTCAGGAACGAGCGAGAACAACCCCCCAAAACTCTAGGAGCGAAAATCAAAAATACCAAAAGAAAACGTCCAGGATCTGCAGCGGTCTAGCATCTATAATCATGAACGGAACTACCCTCTGTTAAGCATGCCAAGAAATGCCAACCCATAAAGGCTCAGGGACAGACCCCTGTGTACCAATTAGTCAAAGTACAACTACAGAGAGATACATCTCGGTCTAGCTTAAGATGATAGTCACCTGCCTCCGACTATAAGGTCACGTGTTCGATTCACAGCCGCGTAATAGGTATTATTAGTTGAAATATAATTAGGCGACAAGTCATAAACATGATGGCGATAATAGCTCTAAGACGTCTGCGCGAATTAAGTGTGCGTTCACATTTTATGATGCCCATAGGGTAGGAACGAGAGTTCTCTAAGATGACCGACGGAATGAGAATAAACACTGAAGTAAAATATTGTATAACGATACCGGAAGACACAGAGTGGAGACATCCGGGCCCGCTGAGAAGCAGTCAGTACGAATATAGGATAGTGAGCACAAATTGCTATTGGAGCGATTGCTGCCATAAGTCAGTTCGGAAACCTGATGCACAGACAGTGACAGACTCTCGCGCATTGAATGGTCTGACGCCCTTCAAGTTGGCCGCTTCATATACGGTTTGGTGATGAGATATTATTACGTTGGCATTAGGCAACTACATGTACTCTAGACTGGCCTATTATCCGCGGGATTGACACATCTTCACGATAATATGGTAGTCGACGGCTTCATAATGTGAGCATGGAGTCGAATAGTCGTCAGGATCAAGAGGTATTTGTACTTAAGAGTTCAGAGAACTCTGTTCGGTCGATACTTAGTTAGTATGGTTAGACCATGTAGCCCGCGAACACTGAGAGATGGAATATAAATATCCAAGTGCCTCCCTCGCATAAACAGAAGGATCAAGCACCGGAGAAGAGATCTTATCAATTTAAAAAGTTATCACTCTAGAAAATTATCATTACCTCTCTAGTACTTTTTATCTGTCCTTATCTAGACAAACTAGTTTCACTATACTACAAGCCTTCCTAGACAATAATCTCCGCTTACGAATACATGAGGTCTAGCCTGGCTTTCTAAGTTATCACGCCGGCTACCCTTAATCCTATATTGATAGTTCTTCTTGTTACCAAGGCTCACTACATATGAATAAACTGTCACGACAGAGTATAAAACCGAAAATCTATACCAGACAGTTAGGCAAAACCTCTTCGAGAATCGAACCTGACGAAGACATCTTGAAACACTATCGCGAAGCGATCACCCTCTATATTCACCTATTATACCCTACGGGGTTACCATCGACCAAGAACTAGACGAGATCCAGATTCACTGGACTCCACAATATCTGCCTTATTATATAGACAACGGTCTTATAGCACTAACCTCCATAGAATTTATTAAAGCGTTTCTCGAAAATTACAAGGAAACTCAAGAAGACGCAGATGAACAGTGGAACACCCCCTACCCACCTTCGAGATGCAAATATCACTACGAGATACCAACTATGTGGACCTATAACAAAACAAATCGTCCAAACCAAGACGATTCAACTCTATCCAGTCCCTGATGCTGTCTGCGAGACACCCAGGCAATGAAAACAAGCTGGAAACTATTTCATTCGTAAAGGAAACATTTTACACCTTTGAAGACAATCGGTGGATTTACGAAATCTACGAGCAAGACATTCTCGAGTTCAACATCCCGAGACAATCAACCACAAGGACACACCCAATGTCCCGTTTTCCCCGAATTACTAGTGGAGATCCACTGGACGTTTCCGGTGCTGAACCAATAGACCCATTGGAACACATCACCGAGGCCTCAGTGATCTCAATAAACAAAGCGGGACCAATCCATTCGGACCAAGTACCGAGAAGGACTGCGTCCCCTTATCTACCAGAATCACTACGAGGGATCGGTAATAGAATTAAAGACTCGGGATCCGGCAGACGACAAGTATCACCCAAGCTGAGGGACGATAATGGTTTCTTAAAAGCCCTAGCGGCAAGAGCAGGGCTGCTAATGGGACACCTTCACGGGAAAATTGTAACAAACGAAGTAAAACTTGGGGATTTGGACGAACGAGTACAAGGGCTTGTGCACGAAATCCAGTACATGCGACAGGAGGTCGAGGACGGTAAACAACTCGATGCAGAAAGAATAATAGCTTTCGAGGGAATAATCACCGCTGTCGAGAATTCAACCCAGGCTCAACAAGAGGAAATAACCAGACTAGCTCAAGAGCTAGATTACACAAGAAAGCAACACCAAGGAGCAAATGAACGACAAAGTCGTCATGAAATGTAAGCTCCCAACTATATGCTAAAATAATGGGACAGGGTGAGACTTCGGCAAACACGACAAATGCTCTAGAGCAAGAGGTAATCAACTTAAGGGCTCAACAGGCAGTAGAAGTCCCCAGGCTTCAACGGGTCGTTAATGGACAAGCTGAAACTCAAGAACGAGTAGCTGTAGAGTTATCCGCCCAGATGGCCCTTATCTTGCAAAAGTTGGCCAGTTTCCAACCAACCTCTACCACTACTGCCCTAGCGCCACTGCCAACACAAGTTCCTAGAGCCTCGCATGTCGCCACGAACCCTAATTGAGTACAGCAATGGGAACAAAGAAGACGGGAACAAAATCCAAGAGAACAAGGCAGGCAAGATAAAGGGAAACAGTGGGAAGGAGAACCACCAAGATTGGGAAATCAGGGAGGTGGAAACCAAGATCCCCCTCCCCCCCAAAAGGAATCTACCCTGATCCTAGCGATGAGGGATCTAACCATGGCTGAGAGGGAGGCTGAGGAGGTAACCGGGGCGGGCAACCTGACAGGGGAGACCCTATCGATCTCCAAGTTGTGATATTGGCTTAAGTAATAGGAATAGTCGTTGTGAACAGTGGCAAACGACAAGCTGACGCCCCGCTCCCATTCAAAAAGCGAAATAACCAAAATAGCAAACTTTGGTTACTCAAATGCGAGGACTACTTCAAACGAAACCTTAACCGGTAGCGATCGGACCAGGACCGCATGTCACAAATGGTGACCAAGCAAGGCAGACTTTCACAAGACTAATAGTTATTAGTCATCGGTTTGTTATCTTTTACGCTATGAGATCAGTTGACTCATAGGATTTTATATGACGACGCAATAGCGTGTCATTGATTTATTGTGATTGGTTGATATTTGACATGACGCACGATTGTGGTCATGTGGTTTAGGTATTTCGCACATGACTCATAGTTATGAGTCATGTGTTTCATGCATGTGACCCCGTTAGGGCACATGACTTGTTTTATGAGTTTTGATTGGTTGCGAGATAGGGCCCAGCTGACTCGGACGAGTCAGCTGCTCGATTTCACACTATGACTCACTATGAGTCATAAGTCGAGTGACGCGAGGGTATGAGCCACACAGGGTTAGGGTTGAGGGAAGAACCCCTATATAAGGGCACCCTCGGGGCATGAGATTTGGGGTTCTTCACACAACCATCTAAGTTCTTTCATACTATATACTTTCAATACAAAGATCTTTTATCCATCACACTTTCGGAATTAAGACACCTCTGTCTTATATGAGCGTAGCGATCGACGTTGTTAGATAGGCGTCAACGGACTTAGCTATCGCAACAGCCATCGGGCTCAAGAAACCGCGATTGTTAGAAGACTATGGGTTACCTGCTGCAAGTATCACCCGGAGAGCAGAGGATTGTAACACTGCAATCAATATGCGCTAGGAAGAAGGAAAGGAGAAGACGATTCAGCATTTGCATTTACCTAATGAAACAAGATGACTGGAGAATTAGGCCACCCAAAGATCGAGGGCTACAAATTTTGGCAAGCATTAAGAGAACAGTGCATTCTACAATTTGCACTCATGCATGAGCGAGAAAGATCCCGAGCATTGATGACAAAAGTTACCTATCAAAGCAGGATTGACTGCTATCTCCTCCAAATGGAAAACCACAACACCCCTGTGGGAATGAGTGGAGTCACATGGCGACAAATGGTAGAACGGCACATCCTGAAAGACGCAATCCGCCAACTATCAACCGAGGTGAACGCCACAGACAGCGCCTGGATTACAGCACTAAGAGCAGTCTGCAGACAACAAGAAATATTCATGAAACAGCTCACCTTGCAGCACGGAAGCTCCAGTAACTCCCGAAACGAATCAGGTGGAAAAAGCTAGTAAGAAGAAAAAGCTAGTACCAAGCCAAAAAAACAAAGGAAGCAATATTCTGCCGAGGGAAAGGTGGCATACAAAGTAAAAAGCGAGGTCGAAAGGAAAGGAAAAAGGGTCCAGCCCCAGTGCAGGGAAAAATAGAACATACAGATTGGAATAAAGTCCACGAAGGTATCAAGGACTCAGTGGTCCAGGAACGAAAAAGGGGCCGCAGTGCACCCGTTGTGGGATGAGTGTTAGTGGGAGCCGGTGAGGTAACTATAGTACTAGGCTTGACCTTATGTATTCGTAAACGGAGATCATTGTTTAGGAAGGCTCGTTGGTAGTGAAACTAAGTTGCTCAAAAATAAGGATGGATAAAAAGTAATAGAGAGGTCAAGATACTTTTCAAGTGTGATAACTTTTTATATTGATAAGATCTCTTCTCTGGGGCTTGATGATGCTTTTTAAGCGAGGGAGGCACTTCGATATTTATATTCAGCGTCAGAGTGTTCGTGGGCTACATATCCTAACCATACTAACTAGGTATCGACTGAACAAAGTTCTCTAAACTTGTAAGTGCGAACACCTCTTGACCCTGAAAACTGTTCGACTCCATGATCACATTATGAAGACGTAGACTACTATAATATCCTGGGGGTGTGTCAGTACCGTGTATAATAGGCTAGTTTAGAGTACATGTAGCCGAGTAATGCCAAGGTAATAATATCTCTTCACCGAACCGTATCTGAAGTGGCCAACTTCAGAGGCGTCAGACTATTCAATGCACGATGGTCTGTCACTGTCTGCGCATCAGGTTTCAGCACTGACTTGTGGCAGCTATTGCTCGAATAACAATTTGCGCTCACTATCTTATGTTCGGACTGACTGGTTCTGAACGGGCCCGGAGGATTCCGCTATGGGTCTTCTGGTATCGTCATACAATATTTTTACCCAAATGTTTATTCTAATTCCGTCCGTTATCTTAGGAACCTCTCGCCCCTATCCTATGGGCATCCTAAAATGGGAATCCAGACTTAAATCTCATCAACAAAAATATTACCTTGCGTTCTGGTACGTCCTGGTCGCCCTGTACTCCGGACGCTACTGGCGCTTAAAACGTAAACTCCAATTCCTGATGTGAACGCAGGGGCTCGCTTCGTATGGACGTGTCCCCTTTGTGTCCGGATGCATAGTACGCGGCCTGGTGCAGTTCTCTCTAGCAACCCTGCCCCCGGCGTATAACCTCTTCCTTCCCTAGCCCTGAATGCCCCTGTCCGCAGGCTCTACTTCGCAGGCCCCTTGTGACCGGGACTTAGCTTCCCCCAACCCTCTCCCACACACCCCTGTCGGCCACCCTTCTTCCCATGATAGCCAGTTCTGCCCTGAATACGTCCACCGGATCTGGGAGAATACGCAAAGGGTTTGGAGAGTTTGGGGAGAAGAACAGAGCTTGTGGGGGGGTTTGGACGAAAAAGGACTAGGAGAGGAGCTGTGAACGTTCTCCCCGCTTCTGCTTTGTTGTCTGAACCCCCCCACAAGCTCTGTATTTCACTCCGCACCCACCGAACCCTTTGCGTATTCTCCCTGATTCGGCGGACATTCTCCCCTCTCAACCTTTTGCTCTCCTCCCTCCCCTATCCATCTCGTCCGCTGGATGGCCTACTGTCCGCTTCGGCCTCTCACGGGCCTCCCGACACATTTCCCTGCCTTCTGAATCTATAATTGCAGGCTGCGTAGCTTGTCCGCATCTGCCTGATGCCCTCCCATGCCTTTCATGGCTACAATTGCCCGCCTGACACGCTCTTACTGGCCTACACACTTTAACGTTTTGTCACTTCCGGACTCTATTGGCATATATCATTTATTTCCCTTGTTACACTCTCATAATATGCATATACAATCATGGAATACTGATAGGTGCATTCCCCTCCTCCAGGTCGGTTTTTTCAACCTCTGATGGCGCTTCTGCGGGTTCTCGCAACAGAGCTACATCATCTAATACCTCCAGATTGGCCTCTTGATGCCATTGTGGTCCGTGTCCAGCATGTCCTCTCCCTGCATATCCGAGGCTGCCAGTGGCTTCTGATCCATCCATCTCCGGATTGATTTCAAACTCCCGCTTCAATGCGTCCTCATTATTGGAATATCGCTCCGTTCTCTCGACACGCTTTCCCTGCTCTTGCCCTATTCTAGCATTTAATGTTGTCCTGATCCGGGCGATTCTTCATCCACGCCAGACCTCTCCCGTACCGTCCCATGTCTGTATTTGGCGTTCTAGCAGGCATTTAATCTCGTTAGGCGGCTTATCACCCCGTTAAGTACTTGCGGTTTTCAAAAGTATCCGGATGCATAGACGCCTGGGCGCCAAGGGATCCGGACACTTCTGCAAACTGTAAGTCAGCGTTATTTGTCTTACCTTTGCAACTGGCATGTGGGAAAGCTACATTATCGATAAAGTTTCCAGTCGGCCACCATTGCAGTGAATAAGACATTATGGCTGCTGTCAGACAGATAAATGAACCATCGATCTTGCCTAGGAGCCCCTGATCCATCATGCCTTTCCTTCTACGGCTAGAGTAACATTGTGCGTATATTGCCTCCGGCATCCGTGGCGCTGCGAATCTAAGAGAAATTGACTCTCCACTGAATTAGATGCATTTCATCAGCTAAAACATATCTTGCGTCAGGCACACCACTGTTGCATCAGGATACTAGATACAGTAACTTTGCGCCCTTAACGTTAGGTGCACCTAGAGCTGGGTTGCCTCCTTCGCTTGCGCCATGTGAGTCAGTAGGTACACTTGCCATACAGCCTTACCCCGGACACTACTGGCTACACAACCTTACACCCCATGCTTCCTGACGCAGCTCACAACACCATCGCATCTCCAGATGCACCACTCATTCACTCCACATTCACGGTACATCTTGAATATCACCCCTATCTCTTTCCAGCCATCTCTTATACCTGGAAAGGGGGTACCCTTGGCAAACCTGATTGGGTCAGTATGGGCGCCAAATGAGAAAGCCACCATACTCTTAATCTTAATATGGCGCTAATCACACCGGCCTGCCAGTGAGCGACAGGGAGTCCTATTTTCAGAACTTGATCATTCAGAGAGTGAAAATGCCAGCTCACTCGAGTCTTAAAGCGAGTGACAGCTATGACAGTCTCTACTACTAGAAGTTGTTGTGGTTTCTCGGCACTTAGCCTTTGACGCGACGCGACTGCTCTCTTTCCCCTCACCCCTCAACATCCTTACCCCCATGGCTACCCTGAAGACTCCACCACAACCACGCCACCGATCCTGATTCTGACACCGGCATCATTCTGGGCTCGACGCCAGCTACACGCCGGTATAAAGTACGTCCCTGTGGCATCAAAACTCAGGATTTCGCTGTCTTCTGTGGAGGGGGTCTTAAGTACTAGTAGTATGCTGGCGGAACTTTACTCGATTGCAGATTCCGCCACAACCGCAGGACGGATTTCAATTCTGTTTGCGGGGGGTTGTTGGGCATGACACCAGCTACACGCCGGTATAAGGCCCATTCCTACGTGGTCAATAACCATGAAGTTAACACCCTGACTGGGAGGGATACCCGGAGCGTACCAGGAGGAGCCATAGGGAAGCCATGAGTGAGGTGCCGCCTGTATTTACTAGAATTAGCAATTCAATAGAAGACTATCTAAATGGACTATATGAGTGTAAAATATATTGTGACCCAGGTCAGAAAGCAAAGGGGGGACCCTTGACCTGTTTCCAGAGTGAAATCTGAAGATTGGGTTGGGTATCAGGCTGTGCCCGGCAAGAATGATGGTGCCCCGGTGATGCCAAGAAGATATGGTGTTGTACCAGGTGACGCCAAGAAGATATGGTTTTGCGCAAGTTGCGCCCAGTGATAGTTAGTTTAAGTGGTTGCGTCCTGATTCGCGGTTGACGTTATGTGCGCTAGGTGCGTCAGACGCAGTGGGCGCACCAGGCACCAGGATTATTTTTGCTGATGTTAGTCTTACTACGCTTCGAAATAATCAGGGGAAATGTTGAAAGGCTACCCCATAGTTCCTTGGTGGGCAAGTGAACCTATCCTCCTCCAGCACGTATTCGGCCCCTCATCTGGCCACCGCAGGATCATCAATATCAAGCTTATAGAGTTCTGTTATAGCCTTGTTCACTGTATGCAGATACTGAGATCTGCACGAAATGTACTTTGACCGGATTTTGAAATCAGTGACCACCGGCCGGTCTAATTAGTTTGGGGATAAGATGTAGGTTATTGAGTAAGGGTAACTTGCCTGGTCATTTGAGTGTGGGGTAGCATCGGCAAAGTTGGGAATGCCTAATTCCCTCCAGGCATCGTTCTAGCACCTGCGGACCTCTTCATTCAAGGTAATTGGGTCCGGAAACAGATTCACAAGGATCGTCCAGTCCCACATCAGGGAACAGGCCTTGGCGAGGCTGCTGCGCTCAAGCGCTGTGGTCATATTCCGTCAGCTGCTGGGCCGCTCTCCACCTCCACACTCCAATTCTGGCGTTGTTGGCTCTGAGTGTGTTGTAGTTATGGCCGGTGTTGCAAGCGGATTCAAGACTTCAGCCGAACGGGAGAGAACCACAGATGGAAAACGATTTTGGCTAATAAGGACTGGGGCAGGGGTTCTCCGGCCGGGGTAACCAATCCTGCTTAACTCTGGGTATTCCCAGGGGCAATTGTCAGTATCGAAGCTTGCGAGTTACGGACCTCATCCCCGATCGGCCTTTATGCCCCCCCCCAATCCGCGAATAGATCTTCATCATCCCCATGTGGTTCTAACTTGTTCTCCTCCTGGCTCTCTGGGCACTCCTGGTGTTAGGCATACCAAGAATGCCGACCTATAAAAAGCTCACGGGCAGGCCCCTGCGTAACAATTAGTCAAAGGACAACTACAAAAGAGACATCTCGGTCTAGGTTAGGATAATAGTCACGTGCCTCCGACTATAAGGTCACGTGTTCGATTCACAGCCGCGTCATACTTATTATTAGTTAAAATAAAATTATGTGACAAGTCATAAACATGACGCCGATAATAGCGCAAAGGTGTCTGAGACAATTAAGTGTGCGTTCCCGTTTTAGGATGCCCATAGGGTAGGAATAAGAGTTCCCTAAGATGACGGACGGAATCAGAATAAACACTTAAGTAAAAATATCGTATGACAATACCAGAAAACACATAGCGGAGACCTCCGGGCCCGCTCAGAACCAGTCAGTACGAACATAAGATCATGAGCGCAAATTGCTATTTGAGCGATTGCTGCCACAAGTCAGTTCGGAAAGCTGATGCACAGAACAATGACAGACTCTCGCACATTGAATGGTCTGATGCCTTTGAAGTTGGCCGCTTCATATACGGTTCGGTGAAAAGATATTATTACGTTGGCATTACTTGGCTACGTGTACTCTAGACTAACCTATTAACCGCAGGGCTGACACACCCTCACAATAATATGGTAGTCTACGTCTTCATAATCTGAGCATTGATTCGAACAGTTGTCAGGGTCAAGAGGCGTTGGCACTTAGGAGTTCAGAGTACTTAGTTCGGTCGATACTTAGTTTGTATGGTTAGAACATTTAGCCTGCGAACACTCAGACGCGGAATATAAATATCGCAGTGCCTCCCTCACTTAGAAAAGAAACATCAAGCACCGGAGAAGAGATCTTATCAATATAATAAGTTTACAAGTTTAAAACACTATTATTTCCTTATTATCTTTATACCACGCGAGTAACTTAGTTACACTTTACTACGAGCCTTCCTAGACATGATTCTCCATCTATAAGACTTCTCGATTATAAGGCCTAGTCCGGTATCATAGGTTACCACACCGGCTACCTCTAACACCTGGCTCTCCTGGCTCTCCTGGCTCTCCTGGCTCTCCCGGCTCTGGCCCTGGTATTCTCCATCATTGGAGTCTATACTGTCATCTGCTGACTCTAGGCCTTGCTACTTGTTGTCCGGAACAGGCTCCCGGTTTTCTGGAACCGGCTGTGGTACCTCGAGTCGGGACGATGCTGGCCCCAGCATGGCATTCCCCCTTCTACTTCCAGTAGACCCAGCTGTAACTGACTGAACAGTGGGTGGTATTCTAGTTAACCTGTTCCTGGATTGAGATATCTGGGTACCCTCGCGGCGGACCTCCCTTTGTCTTTGCCTCTCCTGCCTCGAGACACGAGTTATGTCCGCCGTAAACCGCCCCTGTTGTTGTGCAATAGAGTGCAGAGGAATTGTGATAGAACAGGATCGTAGTGAATCGAGTTGCTAGATATATGGTGTTAGGAAACGTGTATTGTTAGGTAGCCAAGGGGACAATATTGGGTTTGAATCTAGGAGATTGGAATTGTGTGGGTACCTTTAAGTGCTCAGGAGATTGACGGCTTGTCACTCGCGTCCATACTCGACAGCATTGGCATACACCCTGGTGGCCAAATTGCGGCTAGACACCGGATGTTGGACTTGCACCCGAGGCGTCCAGCTTCACATCAGCCGCGCAACTGTTGTACTAAATCATACTACGAGGGTCAAGGATTTAGAGTTAATGAAGCACATGAAGAGGTTTATTGAATGCACGGAGTAATCTAGTTCAAGTAGGTCTGCCAAGCGGACCATAACGAATACGGGTAAGGCTAGGGTTCGGAGCACGGAAACCTCATCCCAGAGAGTACAAGCTGCAGCTAAGGCTCAACAGATGGGGTATAAAGTGAAAGCTAAGATGGGAAAAGCAATAAAGAGGGCAATGCCGAACGAAAAAGAGCTGCAAGCATGATCCGCACAAACCCAAAGAGCAAGGTCTTAAAATAGAAGAAAGATATCCCAAACGAAACAAAGGTGGAAAAAAACAAGAATGAAATGCAAAAATTCCAAGAGCAAACCTTAAAAGCCAGAAAATACACCCTCAGACGAAAAACAGCTGCTGCCGAAAACGACCAGAATTGTCTCCCAAACACCCAAAGAAAATAACCAAGCTCCTCCCTTGCCTCGGTAGGATCCGTGGACCATGGCAAGTCTAAATTTACCACACTGGGTCTAGGCAATCCGGCCCAGCCATGGCGGGCTAATCTAAAATAGAAATGGTCAGGAATGAGCAAGAACACCCCGTAGAACTCTATGAGTGAAAATGAAAAACGCTGAAAGGAAAAGTGCAGGATCTGCAGCCGTCTAGTATCTATAATCATGAATGGAACTACCCTCTTTGTGGGTTCACCTTAGCCACATTATGTCGAGGCAGGCTAGCTTTGTTGACAGAAGCTAGTGCGCAGAAACGAACCGTAGGGGACTCCTAAGGTCCGTTTCTGCAGACAAAGCAGTAGGACCTGCTGCCAACATAGCACATGAAAGATCTGGTGGTTGTAACCGCAATCTAGCAGGTGTAAGGTATCGACTTGAGCTGGCTCAGGAGCTGGCGGCTGGGCCTAATTTTTGTCCAGCATCTGCTGCTGCCATTTCTACAAGGGCATTGTCGGCGCAGAGATTAGAGGGGGAATGGCATCTGCGGAGTGTACCAAATTGGGTCGGCGAGGTGTCGGCAGGCTGCTGGGCACCGGAGGCTAGCATCAAAAGATGCTCAGCTGATGTCCTCAGCTGTAGCTACTCAGAGGTGGCAGAGACTGGATTGTGACTCAGATTGGAAGCCAACGAAGGAGAACTGGTTGGCGGACTAGGCGTGGCGGTAGGCTGCCGACTCCGATTGACCTCCCCATGGAGTCTATCCGGTTGACCCTCAATACTACTATCGATCATTGACACACTGCGGGCGATCTTCCGCGGAGGTTCTGCAGCCTCAGCCGGACCATCCGGTTCGTCAGCCTCAGCCATGGCTGCTAGGTCACGTTTACCACTGCTATTGACTGCCGTCCAGGTGGATAGCCGGAATACTTTCTTTAGGTTAGTCTCCCTTCCTATTTGTCGGCCAGACCTCAAGGCATGAATGACCAAGTTGGTAGGAGGGACAGAAGGTTGCTTACTAGGAGATGGTGCGAAACCAGAATCTAAGGCTCGCCCGACCTTGGTGGCCGAACTGCAGTTTAAGTCTGGCTCCGGTTCATCAACTTCCGCCAGATCGCTGGGCACTGTTTGTCCAGTCTTTTGCATACTGCTCTCGGTTTTTTTGGTACTGAACCTCATGATTCTCTTTGCGGCTGCAGCGGACGACTTGGGCTGGTGGCCCTCTGAGTCTGACTCATCAATATGAACGGACAGATTGGGTGAATGGCCCCTATTATCACGAGGGGCAAAATTCATGGCCCTCGGAGAGGGGGGTTCCATCTTCTCCCCGGGTGCGATGGCCACAGAGGAGCAGCTCCATTGGGTCGCTCAGCCAATTCATTGACGACCACATGCGGACATGCCTACTGTTTCCGATTGAGCTCATTTCAGCAACCGGCTGCGGCTCCTCACGATGATCAAGGAGCATGGGTGTACCGTGTCTGGTCGCACGAACGAGCAGACTATATCTGTATCCCCGTCCAAGGACTCTGTCTATAGATACAAACAGGTTCCACATGGTGGGTTCGGTCATCTTCATCCAGTAAACATATCCATGGGTTTGCCATTGGATGGTGTCCACCCTGCCAGTGAGGGGGCTGTCTGGGCGGACCATGGACGCTTGATCTATCCAGAGACGGACAGAGGGCGGGCCGACGAGACCTCCAGGGGCCATATTAGCATATACTGTGTATATTCAATCCGGATGGTTTGAGGTAACGTACAATCATTTCCGATGGCAACCGGGGCCGCAACTGGGTCTGCAACTGGGGCAACAGCGGAACTGGTTGTGCTACCAACAATCGTGTTAAGCTGGGCTCATGTTTTTTTGCTATGTCCTTTAGCAAAAAGTCAAGGCATTGGGTAAAACGTTCGCCCCGGGCTGTATCTCTCTGCCAGAGTGCCGCCCTAACTGTAACAGGTGGGGTCGCAAGGGCATATAACCGAATGGCAGCCCATTGGGCGGCCGTACTTCCCTTCCAGTCCGGGATCCTGTCTTGCTCCATCTTACATTTCATAGCATTCCGCCAGGCTTTATACTCCTCACCATAAGTCCTCGGTTCGGGGAAGCCGCAGACGTACTTACACCAAGTAACCTCACCATCATCTTTGAAGGCATCGGACTTTTGCTATTGCAGTCCAACTTTTGAGGCTGCCATTGTAATAGCCGTTGGGGCGGGGGGGGTGGTTGATCGATCCGGGATTGTTTATTTTTTTCCACAATGGTCTTCCAGCGAATGAAAGATGTCCGCTAGCAGATGCTGGTAGCCTGAAGAATAATTGGAGAATGGTTTATGCTATGAAAATAGAAATACATCAGCAAAAAAAGACCTTGCACCAGATACGCCGCTGTTGCATAAGGATACCAGGCACGGAATATTAGTGCCCATGACTCTGGGTGCGTTCTATAGTTCGTTGCCCCACTCGCTTGCCCCAGGTGCGTCAGGGTGAGCGTTGCCATATACCTTTACCTCTGGAGGCTAGTAGCGACACAACCTTCCCTCAAGTGCCTCCAGACGCAGCTCACAATACCATTGCACCTCATGATTCACCACTTATTAACTCCGCATTCAGACATCCCTATGGCTTTTCAGCCATCTCTCATACCTTGAAAGGGGGTACCCTTGGCAAAAATGATTGGTTGGTGAGAACTCTACTACACTCTTAATCTTAATTTGCGCTAATCATGCCAGCTGAACGAGTTCTATTTTCAGAACTTAATCTTTCAGACAGCGGAAATGCCAGCTCACTCCAGTCTGAAAGCGAGTGATAGCTATGACAGTCTCTACAACTTAGCAGAGTTTGTTGTGGTTTCTCGGCACTTAGCCTTTGACGCGACACGACTCCACACTTTCCCCTCTTCACACCTGGTTTCCAAGCCTCCCCAGCGGTCAACTCCACAACCACATCCCCGATTCGAGATCTGTTTTTTGGAGGTTACTCAGCTCGACGCCAGCTACACGCCGGTATAAGGCTCATCCCTACGCTGTCAATACTCATGGAGTTACAGGGCTGGCGATCTCAAATATTCGATAGCAGATTACTCCACAACCGCTGCCCAGATTCCAATTCTCTTTTCTAGAGGTTATTGGGCTCGACGCCAGCTACACGCCGGTATAACGTACGTCCCTACGCGGTCAATACTCATGGAGTTACAGGCTGGCGATCTCAAAAGCTCGATGGCAGATTACTCCACAACCGCCGCACGGATTCTGATTCTGTTTGCTGGAGGTTGTTGGGCTGGATGCCAGCTACACACCAGTATAAGGTACGTCTGTATCGCACCAAAACCCATGAGGTTGCTGTCCTCTGTGGAGGGGGTCAGAGTAGCCCTGGCGGAATTCTACTCGATGGCTGATTCCTCCACAACGGCCGCACGGATTCCAATTCCGTTTGCTGGAGGTTGTTGGGCTCGTCTCTAGCTACGTAACGGTATAAGGTTCGTCCCTGTCGCATTAAAACTCAGGATGTTGCTGACCTGAATGGAGGTAGTACCCTGGCGGAATTCTACTCAATTGCTGATTCCTCCACAACCGGGGGGCGTATTCCAATTCCGTTTGTTGGAGGTTGTTGGGCTCAACTCCAGCTACATGCCGGTATAATGTATGTCACTACGCGGTCAAAGGTGATGGAATTATAGGGCTGGCGATCTTCAGAACTCGATGGCAGTTTACTCCACAACCACGGGCCGAATTCCAATTCTGTTTTCTGGAGGTTGTTGGGCTCGACGGCAGCTACACGCCAGTATAAGGTACATCTCAGTGGCACCAAAGCTCATGAAATGGCTGTCCTCTGTGGAGGGGGTCAGAGTAGCCCTGGCGGAATTCTACTCGATAGCTGATTCCTCCACAGCCACTGGGCGTATTCCAATTCTGTTTGCTGGCGGTTGTTGGGCTCGACGTCAGCTACACAACGGTATAAGGTACGTCCCTATCGCATGAAGACCCATGAAGTCATGGTCAGCTGTGGAGGTAGTAAAGAGATACTACCCTGGCGGAATTCTACTCGATGGCTGATTCCTCCACAACCAGTGGGCGTATTCCAATTCTATTTGCTGCAGGTTGCTGGGCTCGTCTCTAGCTACGTAACGGTATAAGGTTGGTCCTTGTTGCATGAAAACTCAGGAAGTTGCTGACCTGGATCAAGGTAGTACCCTGGCGGAATTCTACTCAATGGCGGATTCCTCCACAACCGCTGGGTGTATTCCATTTCTGTTTTTTGGAGGGTTTTGGGTTCATCGTCAGCTACACGCCGGCGTAAGGCTCATCCCTACGCCATTAATATTCATGAAGTTACCATGCGCGGGGGAGCTATTAGGAGGGGGGGTGCCCGGCGCCCCAGGAAGCCATATGTGTGACGCCTGTATTTCAAGTTAGATATAGCACTTGGATTAGGAAATTTAATAAAATACTATTGAAATGAACTTTGAATATTGTGACCTAGGGCAGCTTGAGAAGCGGCTAAAGGGGGGACCCTTGACCTAATTCGCCCTGAAGATATGGTGGTGCACCAGATCAGGCCCTGACGATATGGTGTTGCGCCAGGTGAGGCCCTGACGCTTTGGTGTTGGACCTGGTGACACCCTGAAGATATGGTGTAGCGCAAGGTGCGCCAGGTGGTAGCTACTATTAGTGGTTGCGTTCTGATTCGCGATTGACGTTATGTGCGCTCGGTGCGCCAGACGCCGAGAGGGCACCTGGCGCCAAGTATTATTTTTGCTGATGTAGAGCCGCCCTGGCGGACGACAAAGGGAGATAAAGGGAGTTCTGCGGATGATAAATGGCTGTGAGAAGGTTATTAGCTGGGAATGTGCAGATGAATAGTACTGATTTGGTCTGGGGATATACTAGTAATACGGTGGATGAGTGAGAGGTTTTGTGGAGCCTTGTCGGTTCTATTGAGATGGATGGGTTGATCGATGAAGAATGTGATTGTGATTCGGGAAAGGAGCATGAAGAGAGGATGGAAGGGGGTGAGGGGGAGCTTATATAGACTGCTGGGGTTCGCACGATTGTACCTTGTACAAACTTGAATAATGATAACTTGAATCTTGAAAGGTGACGTGATCCACGCACAAAGGCGAGAAGCTTCAGATAAGGTTTTAAGCCGCAACAGAGCGGTGGAGGAGTTGTAGCCTCAGAGCCAAAACCTTCCTAAACCACTCTGGACCCGCTCCCCGTGAAAACTTAGTTAATTACAGCTTGAAGGTCGGGACCGCTCCGTCAGCCTACTAAACAAACTTGCAGTTTCCCCTGATCCAACCCTTGAGAGAAATCTGCCTTTGGCTTTGTAAGACTAAATCAGGTGTAGTCTGTCTCCACCGATTAGCTAAGCCAGACCACTTGAAAGAGAAACACCACACGAGCAGGATGACCTCAAATACAACAAAGTGTCCTTATTGCAGGCGACACTATCAACAGGCCGCTGTATGCGAAAACCACCTTGAGACAATGCATCTTGATATCGTTCGATCTCTCTGTGCGAATGCGGACCTGACCTTGCCAGGGCCGCCTGCTTTTGTATGCGATGAAAACATCAATCAGAGCGACTCAGACTACAAATCCAATTATAGGCTGGAGATCGCAGATTGCAGAGCAGCAAGTAGTAAGATAGATGATGATATGCAGAAAAATTCAGCTGCGGAGGACGTTTCCCACCCGCCAGTCTGCGGACACCCACCCAGTCAAGAAAGTATTTCTGGTGCCGGCCGGGCACTCAGTGATGTTGCTAACTATACGAAGCTGGATATGGCCATGACAGATGACCCCTGGAACTCTTTCTCGTCCAAAGACGACTTTAATTTGGCAAGCGGGCTAGTTCAGAGCAAGGTAGCCAAGTCGCATATTAACGCGTACTTTGCAGAAGGTTTGGGTGGCACAGATAGCAGATCATTCCGGTCCGCCTATACCATGCGACAACCTGTTAGGGGTAGGCGGTATGGGAACTTGTAGTACCGGACTAGACCTGATGCTCGAATGGTCCTATAGATGGAGAATCTTGTCGTGGAAGGCTCATAGCAAAGTGTAACCAAGTTACTCGCGTAATATAAAAGTAGTGAGGAAATAAAAGTATGCCACTTATTATATTGATAAGATCTCTTCTAGGGATGCTTTTTTATTCTTTTTAAGCAAGGGAGGCACTTCAATATTTATATTTCGCCTCTGAGTCTTCGCGGGCTAGATGTCCTGACCATACTAACTGAGTATTGATCGAACAAAGTTCTCTAAAATCAGAAGTCCGAACAGCTCTCGACCCTGACAACTGTTCGACTCAATGCTCACATAATGAAGACGTAGACCAGCATAGTATCGTGAGGGTGTGTCAGTCCCGTGAATAATTAGTTATTCTAGAGTACACGTAGCCAACTAATGCCAACGTAATAATATCTCTTCACCGAACTGTATATGAAGCGGCCAACTTCAAAGGCATGAGACCATTCAATGTGCGAGAGTCTGTCACCGTCTGCGCATCAGGTTTCCGAACTGACTTATAGCAACAATCGCTTGAATAGCGATTTGCGCTCATAATCTTATGCTCGTACTGACTGGTTCTAAGCGGGCCCGGAGGTCTCTGCAATGTGTCTTCTGGTATCGCCATATAATATTTTACTAAAGTCTTTATTCTGATTCCGTCCCTCATCTTAGGGAACTCTCGTTCCTACTCTATGGGCATCCTAAAATGGGAACGCACACTTAAATCTCTCAGATGTCTTTGTGCTATTATTGCCGTCATTTATGACTTGTCGCATGATTATATTTTAACAAATAATAACTATGACGCAGCTGGGAATAGAACACGTGACCTTCTAGTCGGTGGCACGTGACTATCATCCTAAACTAGACCGAGATGTATTCTTTTTTACTTTGTACTTTGACTGATTGGTTCGCAGGGGTCTGTGCGTGAGTATTATGATTTAGCCTTCTTGGTATTCCGAACGCGAGCTCCCTCCTCTGAGGTTTTGTCCCTGAATACCCAATCTTTGATATCTTTTCGAAGTTGAAGTAGTAGGGTAGAAAACCTCATGAGTCTGCTTGGCCATATGAGGAAAATCTTTTCTCTTCATTCGACCACCGCCAGTCCCGGCATCTCCGGATTTTGCCTGTGAAACTCTTCTACCAGCTCCCGCCCATTTCCTAGCCCTTCTGTGGGTTCCCATCTATTTTCGTCCTCCGCGCAACCTTTCCATTTAACGAAGTAACAAAGTTCTTCGAACTCTTTATTACATCTTCCAACTTTTCTCCTGTAAGTGATATCTTCACTGTTCACGATTTCTTTTACCTCTCATTTGAGGTCTTCTTCGATATCCTCCGGAACTCACGGACGTTGTTCCCTTCCTACCCGTGTTGATGCTCGGCAAGCTTCCAACAACGAAACATGCGATATTGGCTCGATTTTCCACCTTGGCGATATTTCTAGTTTGAAGGCACGCTCTCCTTTCTTGACTTCCAATACTTTGAATGAGCCGTGCATTTTTCAACTTAATTTTTCGTCGATCGCTTGGTGCGAATGTTTTTTGCATTTCTCATTACCCCATCTCTGACCTTAATGTCTGGTTGCTGACGGGTTTTTCGATCGTGGTATTTGCTCATTTCTTCTCGAGTTTGTTCTAGCGCTTTCCTGGCGTGGTGGTTGGTTACCTGCATCCAGTGCGCATACAGTCCTGCTCCAAGGTTTTGGGCTTCCCGTTCCTTCACCCATTCTGTCTGTGGATGGAAACCGTAGTTTGTATAGAGAGATGACATTCCATGTGCGTTGCTGGTGGAGTTATTGTATGCGTGTTCGGCTAGTGGTAGTAGTTGATACCAATTGTTCTGGTCGTAATTTACGAAATTGCGTAGGTATCCTTCCAGCGTTTGGTGGATCCTCTCCGTTTGACCATCTGTTAGGGGATGTTATGCAGTAGACATTTTCCCTTTTATGCCTAGCGATTTGCATAACAATTCCCAGAATTCTCCGGAAAACTTGGCATCCATATCCGAAACAATTTCGGTGGGTAGACCGTTAAGTTTCCAGACTTGTCGTAAGACTGTATTGGCCATGTCCTTTGCGGTCGCGTTTTCATTCAGACCGATAAAATGTACCATCTTTGTGAATCGATCTACAACCATCTCGATCTGCGTGTGGTCTTGTGATTCAGATAGATGGGTTATGAACTCTGTTGAGATTGAAGTTGATGCCGCCAAGTGGATCTGTGATGGTTGTAGTAGTCTGTATCGCGCATGCCTTAGTGACTTATTGTGTTCGCATTCGTCACATGACCTTACATAGTCCTTTATCCAAGCCGTAAGTCCCTTCCAGTAAAAATCCCTTGTGACGATTTCAACAGTTTTTTCCACTTAGAAATGCCCTGGCACTTGTGAATTGTGACATCCGTTTGTGATGGTTGTTTCTGATCCTTCGTCATTTGGGATATATAGTCGATGTTTATAGTAGAGAAGTACGTTTCCACTTGTCCAGTTTTTTGGAAACCTTTTTCCTTAGTTTTCTAGTATATCGACTTCCCTTTTCCTCGCTGTCCATTCCTGGTCCCTTTCGCTTCCCGCTATTACCGTTGATATGAAATTGGCCTCGAAGACTTTCATTTCTACTTGTATAATGATGGCGCTTGACATCAAGATATGCTCCTGGCTTAGTCTAGGGTCGTTGCCAATATCGTCGACGTCAAAGTATTCGTTGTTACTCAAGTCAGCTTGCAGAAAGCTTATCATAGGCTGGGCGTCAGTAACTGATATTGTACGTTTTGGGGACATGTCCGTGCTCCCAAAATCACTGTCAGCTCGTTCGGTCGACTCCACCTCGTTCACTTCCATTATGTCGGATGTGTTGATGTTTTCAATAATGACTTGGGCGATTCGGTCTCCTTCCTGGATTCTGCAATCTGCTTTGCCGTGGTTAATTATAATAACCCTTATTTCGCAGGTGTAGTCTGCGCCAATGACACCCCCATTGATTGCTATGCCTTTTTTACTTGCTAGGCCACTTCGTGGGGCAATCCGGGCACAGGTTCCTTTTGGTAGTCCAATGTCTATTCCTGTTTCCACTAGGACTTGTCCTTGTGCTGGAATAGTCAACTCGCTTATTGCGTAGATGTCGTGTCCTGCTGCTTGCCTTGATCCTTTGGTTGGTAGTATAGCTTTGTTTGACAGTCGCTTAACCCTGACTCCGTTTTTTATCGCGGGTTCAGGCTCTGAGATGTAACCTTCGTATTCGTCATCTTCGTGGCTGAGCAATATTTGGAGGTGTTCAGGCTTCAGTATTGACGGTTCACTATGCTTAGCTCCCTCCTCAGGACGGTACTCCGACCGTCGGCTCAGTGCATCTGGTTTTCCACCTCGTTTTCCCGGGCGGTATACGATTTTGAAATGGTAATCTGCCAATCTCTGTGCTCACCTGATTTGCCTCTGATTCCAAACCTTTGTTTTAAGAACGTTTTGTAGGTTTTCTTGGTCGCTTTATACCGTCACAGGGTTATCTGCTCCTACCAGGTAGTGGTTCAATTACTTGGAAGCTTCTATGATTGCGAGTAAGTATTTGTCGTGAATGTCGTAGTTCCTTTCAGCCGGATTTAGTTTTCTGGAGTAAAATGCTATGGGATGTCGCCTTTTATCCTTAAACCGTGATAGTACGCATCCGAGCGCAAAGTCGCTCGCATGCATCTCCACCACCGCCTTTCTGTCGGGATAGAAGTGTTCCAATATAGGGGCTGTAACAAATTGTCTTTTTGGTTCCGTAAATGATTTGTCTTGCTTAAGGCCCCAGTGGACCTTGGCTTTGTCTCCTTTTAGTGTTTCTGTTATGGGCCTGCATATTTTTGAAAACTCTTTGATAGAAATTTGCAAAACCTATCAAGATTTGTACCTCCTTTACCAATCGCGGGCTCTCCAGTTCATTACTGATTCGACTTTTCTCTCGCTAATTATAACTCTGTCGATTCCTACTATATATCCTAAGACCTTGACAGATTCGACATGGCAAACTGATTTGGTTACCGATACTGCCACTTGGTGCTCCTCCAGGTGCGCCAGGACCTTTTTGACCAGTTCAATATGTTCTTTCTCACTTTTCGAGTATATCAGGAGATCGTCGAGGTAGACGACTACTCTGTGATCGAGACATTCCCCTAGGATTTTGTTTATCATTGCTTGGAATGTGGCAGGGGGGTTGACGAGTCTGAAGGGCATGACTTTATATTCGAAGTGACCGTATCGGGTTCTGAATGCGGTTCCCTATTCAGCTCCTTCCCGTATCCGTAACAGGTGGTATCCGTCTTTTAAGTCGAACTTGGTGAATATCTTAGCTCTTGCTACTCGGTCTTTTAGTTCCCCCATTAATGGTAGTGGGTACTTGTTTAGAATGGTGAGTTTATTGAGGTTTTGGTAGTCGACGCATAGTCGTAACTTTCCATCTGATTTTGGGATGAATAGGATTGGTGCTCCTGTGGGTGATAAACTGTGAACAATCGTTCCTTGTTGCAGCATTTCTTTTGGATATTTATCCAGCGTATCTAGCTGGTATGCCGACATCAGGTAGATTGGTTCCTAGGGGGGTTTGGCACCTGGCTTAAGGTCTATTGCATGGTTGAATGTTGGTCGCTCTACTAATTTCTCCGCCGTTACCGTGAGAAATAATTTGTGATAATCCTTGTAGTATTGTGGTATCTTGTCTAGCAATACTTGATTTGGGTCTTCTTGGCGACATATCCTGCCTACGTACTGAGCTTCCTCGTCAAAGACCACCGTCTCATCCCATGCAAACGTTGCTCCCACTCCTTCGTCTTCGACATGTCCCAAACTGCATTGTGGGGTAAATGTTTATTTCTGGCTTTCGTTGATATTAGCTATAGGGTGTTCCCGGTGCCACCATCCGCATGGGATGATGAGGTCGTATTTTCCTGCGGCAGCTACCTTGTCAGAAATGTTCGGGTGGTGGCCATTATTTCCAATTTCGAGAAGGATGGGATGTGTGGAGTGTTTTCCTCCTGATGAATTAACTTCGTAGTCGAAAGCTAGGATGTTTAGTGCTTTTTAGGGAGTTTCGTAAGCTTTGTCGAAGTGTTCAACTAAGTCTTTATTAATCATAATGATGTTTGATCCTGAGTCAAGCAATACTCAGATGCGTATTCGCTTTCAGCCTGCTTCAATAAATGCGGGCCCTTCTGGGTATTCGTAGTGTGAAGGTTTTGAGACCTGAGTCCCTAGTCGTTTGTTAATCGGCAGCGTGTTTTTGTGTTTTCAATTATCATTCATCGTGTTTGTGGGTGTAGGTAGTAAGAGTTTGTTACTAGGCCTGCCTAGTTTCGACCCTTCAGGTCTCCTCAGCTAAACCGAAAACAGTTTTTTTATTTTTTTACTTTTTTTATTTTTTATTTTGTGTTTTTTTATGATTTTTTTATTTCGTTATCAGGCAGCCCACCACTAGCGGTCTTTACTTCCTGCCGAGGAATTCCCATAACCTCTGGTGTGCCAGGTCTCGGACTAACTGCTTAGCAAGATCTTTTTTAGTAGTATAGTGGACGTATAAAGGGATTCTAAGCCAGATCCGCGAACTCAAACTTATCTTTCAGCCGGACCTTGTATTCGTTGGATAGCCTAGAGGTACTTCGACATACATGTCCTATCACTGACGTCATCAGTCTGGGTGTAAGATTCCCAGGGCCTGCTTTCAAGGAGGTATTCCTTGTTCTGCTAGCAGCCGCTAGTTAAAACCTTTCCTTGGGGTCCTCGTTGGACTGGTCATACTAAGCTTCTTTTACTTATTGCCATCCTAACTCTTTTTCTTCATCTGGGTACCGGATGATACTTTCCCCAGTTTGCTCCGCTTTGTTTTCTTTCGCCTTCAGGGTGACGTCCAATCTACTTGTCGTAGTCTCTCATTTTTGATTTTGATTTTGAAGAGAGAGCATCCTCCGAGGACCCAAGTGCCGTCACCATTGGTACCGGGAGTAACTTATGTTAACTCCATGTCCCTAAAATCCCATGCCAAGGGTCTCTAAATTAGGTTGACACGAGGTATTCCCTCTGGTGACTTTTCTCTGGTCACCATCGAGATTTGGGGTCGTCTTGAGGGGGTTATAGGGCCGGCTTTCCATTGTCGGGAAGTAGGGTGCCGTGGTCTTTGACCAAATCGTTTCCTCGGTTTTGTGCCGATCGTGGATCTTTGGATTGTCGTCCTACAGTTTGCCCATTTGTGGTTATTCATTCCACAACGGATACACTGTTGTGCCCTTTCCCGGTCTTGGACTACTTGGTCCTTGATCCCTTCGTGAGCTTTATTCCAATCTGTATGTTCTACTTTTCCCTGCGCTGGTGCTGGGCCCTTTCCGTTCCTTTCGGCTTCCATCTTTGTTTTGTAGGCCGCTTTTTCTTAGGCAGAATGTTGCTTTCCTTGTTTCCTAGGTTTAGTGACAGCCTTTTCTTCTCTTTTCCTTTTCCCTCCTGAGTTGTTTTGGGGACCACTGGGTCCGCTGTGCTACCAGGCGAGTTGTTCCATGCATATTTCTTCCCGTCTGCAGACTGTCGTTAGTGCTGCAATCCAGGCACTGTCTGTCGCGTATTCCACGGTTGATAGTCGGTGTAGTGCATCTTTAGAGATGTGCCGTTCTACATTTTGTCGCCAGACGACTCGACTCATCCCCACATGGGTGTTCTGGTTTTCCATCTTCAGCAGATGGCGGTCGATGTTTTCTTTATAAGTAACCTTTGTCATTAATGCTACGGATCTTTCTCCCTCATGCGTGAGTGAGAATCGCAGGATGCACTCTCCTCTAACCGCCTCCCAAAATTCGTAACCTTCGATTTTCCGATGGCCTAATTCTCCAGTCATCTTATTACAATAGGTGAATGCAAATGCCGACCCCTCTTCTGCTTTCATTCTTCCTAGTGCGTATTCAATTCGAACCTGGTTCGATCTGCACTGGTTAGGGTTAGTTCTGGAGTAGTCCTCGCATTCAAGTAACCAAAGTTTAACGTTTTGGTCCTTTGGGTTTTTGAACGGGAGTGCGGCGTCAGATCGTCTTTTACCATTGTTTGCGATGGGTATCCCTATCCCTTGAGCCATCATCGCAACTTGTTGATCTAGAGGGTCCCCTCTTTCAGGTCGCCAGCCTCGGTTACCTCCTCCTCCTCCTCAACCCTGATCTGATCTATCGTTGCTGGGATTGGGGTCATTGCCTTTTGAAGGCGGCGGAGGATCTTGATTCCCACCTCCCTGGTTTCCCAGCCTTGGTGGTTCTCCTTCCCGCTGCTTCCCTTTATCTTGTCTAGCTTGTTCCCTTGCGTTTTGCTCCCGTCTTTCTTGCGTCCATCTTTGTACACGATCGGAGCTCGTAGCGACTTGCGGGCCTACAGGAACTTGTGTCGGCAGGGGAGCTGGGGTAGTAGTGGTAGGGGTTGGTAGGAGACACGCCAATTTTTGCATTAAAATAGCCATCTGGATTGATAACCCTTCAGTCATTTGTCTCTGATCTTCGGCTTGTTTGTTGATGACTCGCTGAAGGGTTGCGACATCTGTGGTATGTTGAGCTTTAAGGTTGATTACCTTTTGCTCTAGGATATTTGCCCCGTTTGTCGAAGTTTCGCCCTGTCCCATTATGTTAGCATGTAGCTGGGAGCTTATTACCTCATGACGACTTTGTTGTTCATTTGCTTCCTGCTGCTACTTTCTTGTGTGATCTAGCTCTTGAGCTAGTTTAGTTATTTCATCTTGTCGTGGTTGTGTTGCATTTTTGACACCGATGATTATTCCTTCGAAAGCTATCAACCTTTCCGCGTCAAGTTGTTTGCCATCCTCGACTTCTTGTCGAGTGTCCTGGATTTCGTGTACAAGCCCTTGTACTCGCTCGTCCAAATCCCCAAGTTTTACTTGGTTTGTTGCTACTTTCCCGTCAAGGTGTCTCATTGCCAGTCCTGCTCTTGCCGCTAGGGCTTTTAGGAAGACCCTATTGTCCTTTGGCTTTGTTGATCCTTGACGTTTGCCGGATCCCGAGTCTTTAATTCTCACACCAATCCGTCATAGTGACCCTGGTGGGTATGGGGACCCAGTCCTTCTTGGTACTTTGTCTCAATGGATTGGTCCCTCATTGCTAGAGATTACTGAGGCCTCAGTGATGTGCTCTAACGGGTCGGCTGGTTCGCCGCCAGATATGTCCATCAGGTCTCCACTAGTGATTCGGGAAAAGAAAGATATCGGTTGGTAGAGGGTGTTCCACTCTTCGTCTGCGTCTTCTTTAGTTTCTTCGTATATCTCAAGAAATGCCCGAATGAATGGTGTGGAGGTTTGTGTTATAGGACCGTCGTCTATATGGTAAGGTAGTTATTGTGGGGTTTAGTGAATCTAGATCTCGTATAGTTCTTGATCAATAGTAACCCCATAGGGTATGATAGGTGAAAATAGGGAATGATCGCTGTAGGATAGTGGTTCGAGGTGTCTTCGTAGGGTTCGATTCTCGAACAGATCTTGCCTAACTGTCTGATGTATATCTTTGGTTATATACCTTGTGGTGACAGTTTTATTCATATGTACTGAGGCTTGGCAACAAGGCGAACTATCAATATAGTGTTAGGGGTAGCCGGTATGGTAACTAGGAGTACCGGACTAGGCCTTATGCTCGAATGGTCCTATAGATGGAGAATCTTGTCGAGGAAGGCTAGTAGTAAAGTGTAACTAAGTCAATCGCGTAATATAAAAGTAGTGAGGAAAGAAGAGTATGCAACTTATTATATTGATAAGATCTCTTCTCTGGATGCATTCTTATTCTTTTTAACCGAGAGAGGAACTTCAATATTTATATTCCGCGTCTGAGTGTTCGCGGGCTACATGTCCTAACCATACTAACTGAGTATCGACTGAACAAAGTTCTCTAAACTAATAAGTACGAACACCTCTTGATCCTAACAACTTTTCGACTCCATGCTCACATTATGAAGACGTAGACCACTATATTATCGTGAGGGGGTATCAGTCCCGTGAATAATAGGTTAGTCTAGAGTACACGTAGCCGACTAATTCCAACGTAATAATAGCTCCTCACCGAACCGTATATGAAGCAGGCAACTTCAAAGGCATCAGACCATTCAATGTGTGAGAGTTTGTCACTGTCTGCGCATTAGGTTTCCGAACTGACGTATGGCAAGAATTGCTCAAATAGCGATTTGCGCTCATGATCCTATGTTCGTACTTACTGGTTCTGAGCGGGCCCGCAGGTCTCTGCCATGTGTATTCTGGTATCGTCATACGGTATTATACTCAAGTGTTTATTCTGATTCCGTCCTTCATCTTAGGAAACTCTCGTTTGCACCTTTTGAGCATCCTAAAAGGGGAACGTAAACTTAAATCTCTCGGACGTCTTTGTGCTATTATCGCTCTCATTTATGACTTATCGTATAATTATATTTTAACTAATAATCACTATGATGCGGCTCTGAATCGAACACGTGACCTTATTGTCAGAGCCATGTCAGAATCATCTTAAGCAAGACTGAGATGTATCCTTTTGACTTTGGACTTTGAATGATTGGTTCGCAGGGGTCTGTGTGTAAGCATTATGTTTTGGCATTCTTGGTATGCCTAACACAACACCTCGATGTTCTTGAGCCATTTGGTGAGTACCTGGTGTGGACGAAAGCCGTTATCGATCATGGTCGACATGCTGCAAGTTTCTATTATCGGAATATGATCCACTGTTTCCCCTATTTGATCTGCCAGGTCGCCTATAGATCAGATATGGTCTACGCACCTATCCCGGAATCAGATTCAAGTGGGGAGCTAGTACACTCTGGGATGCATACAGCGGACTGGTGGTGTGATAAACAGATATGAAATAGGTCCTGACAAGTTTCAAGTGGTGGGGGTATCAAGTGCTAATAGCCCATTATGTTCGTGGGTAGAAAACGCTGCCCCCTGGGTCAACAGTGGTACCCATTATCGGATTGTCGAACCAGACTCAACTTACCAATTTTTCGGGAGATAAGAAAGCCTGGCCGATATACATGACAATACACCATATCCTTTCGTGGACGAGAAAATGCCCTGTCAAGATGCCAATCCTGCTTCTGGCATTGCTTCCTGTGCTGCCAAAGTTCACTGGTGTATCAGCCCGCGCCTACAAAGCCCAGCTGCAGATGAAGGGGGATGTCCTGCGAACTGTCTTCGATCTTGTCCTTGCGCAATTACAACAGATTGTCCAAGAAGGAAAGGGCATGGATTGTGCAGACGGCAAAACACGCCTTGGTTTACCAATCTTGTCAGCCTGCATTACGGATCATGCTGAACATGCAGCCTTGCACAGAATAGGCAGTAAGTCGTGCCCAAAGGGTGAGGTTCCGTTCAAGGAGGTTGGTGGGAATCCACTGAAAATGTATGAGACCCGCGACTACATCCCATATAGAGAGAAAGCCTTGAGGCATGAGCCGGCAGAAGTGGCTGGTATTGCAGAATAGTTTCAGCAGGTGGGCGTTAAACTAGGAAATAATGTATTCGCCGGACTTGAACGAGTAAACACCGCTGAGCTACATAAGCCGGACCTCTTACTCAATATTTACCTCGGCCTATTCAAACATATGATGGAATGGGTGGAGCGGTTCCTGAAAAAGCATAAACGTCAGCAGGCATTCGAGGATGCCTGGAAAGAAATTCCGCCAAATGCTGGACTCAGCGTACAAAAAACGGACTATCATGAAGTTACACAATGGCAGGGAAAGGAAATGTGTAACCTCAGCCGCTGTATTTCGGCTGTATTGGCGCCCGCATTGTGAAATCCGGACAGTTCTCAGTATCACAATTGCAAGAGGGCTTTGTACTGTGTTCGCGCACTGGTTGAATTCTCTCTCATGGCCCAATACCGCAGCCACACACCAGATACACTTGTCTACATGGAAAGGTATCTGCAGACATTTCACCAGACCAAGGACATTTTTCTTGAGTTTTCATACCTCGAAGGCTACGCATGCAGAAGCAAATTGTCAGGATTGGGATCCAAGGAAACTAATAGCGAATCAAGGTGCTAATGAGGGCCGCCACAATAGTGCCGCCAAGCGCCGTCGGCAGGTGCATCAAGAGAGGCTTGAAAGGGGCAATCAGTGGGCGGATTTGATATGGCGTGAGAATCACTTCAACTTTATCAAGATGCACTACCTCAGTCATTTTGCCTCCCATGTACGGCATTTTGAGTCCATATCGATGTATTTTAGCGAGATCGGCGAACTAGCACATAATAAGCAGATTAAAGACAGTTACCAGAGGTCAAACAAGAATGAAACCGCCCGACAGATCTTGTCGCAATATGGCCGCCAGCACATTCTAGGAATGCACTTGCAGATAGTCTTCGTTACGGGACGGGGCGGGGCGGGTTTTCTCAGAATGGCCCCGCCCTCACTCCGGCTCGGGGTTAAAATTTTGCCTCTTCTCCCCGCTCCGTCCTCTATGGGGCCCCGCACGGGTCCCGGGGCGGGGCGGGTAGTTTTCTTCCCCCGTCAAGTCGTCAGGCGGGCCCCGTTCTATAATCCCCCGTTCTGTACCCTTTGCGGGACCCTATCTCTCACCCCGAGTGATATTCAGTGAATACCAATATATTTCCTCGAAATCTATACTTATATATTGTATCATAGAATCCTGATCTGACTATCATACTAGTATATATTATGAACTAAGGATATAGAACTTTATATCTAGTGCTAATATTATTAACATAATTTGAGCATACTTCTCTAAGTATATGATTCTGTGCCTATGATTCTGACTCTATCATTCTAAACCTATGATCCAGAGCTTATATTCGCCGTGCATATGATTCTGGGTGTATGATTTTGGTGTATGATACTGGGTGTATGATTCTCGGTATTGGATACTGGGCGTATGATTCTGGGCGTATGATTCT
>Ga0307507_10003193_pt1 | contig 32456 bp, 11 predicted proteins | sample 7_EM_MG_FD_207223 | JGI IMG/M metagenome (GOLD analysis project Ga0307507, IMG submission 207223) | Populus trichocarpa ectomycorrhiza microbial communities from riparian zone in the Pacific Northwest, United States - 7_EM | ecosystem: Host-associated > Plants > Roots > Unclassified | place... | reverse complement strand
TATAATTATGGACGAAAACCTATACCAGAGACTTAAAAGGTGCTCCCCTAAAGAAGAATAGGTACTTACCTTAGACTATATCCCTATCCAGATATAACTAGATCTAGACATTAAGGCGCAACTAAATAGCAAAAGATACGCAATAAGGAAGCTTAACGTAAATAGCTTCCTTAATATAATTAAACAATAACTCTAAGACTTAGAAGAAATCCACCTAATACCAAATAAGCAAGGCTTATTGGCTACCCCTAAGGAAATTAATTAAAGACTAGAAAGGATCTAGGTAGCAATTAAAAGCGGGCTAAAAGAGCACTACCTAGTTTCAAAACCAGGCCCCTACACGCAATATGTATGGTCTGTACAGTGCGCGGCCCTTATAGCCGGCTAATGACGAGTAAGGAGGAAATATATAAGCAGCCACAATTCTAAGGATAAGAGATAATATAAAGACATAAGAAACTAGCTAAAGAATACCCTAAGAAAAGAAGTAAGGAATAACTAGAGATAGTTTATAAATAAATATACTATTAACCTAAGTCTCCCCTATAACAAGGGCCTTTGGACCATAGCGAAATGGGTAAAAAAAAAGGCAGGACGCCTAGTAGAAGATCTACACCTATTACCCCTATAAAGAACAGGCAAACCACAGGCCATAAGCAATAATAATAAAAAGGCAAAGATCCTTATAAAAAGATTTTTCCCTTAACCGGCTCTAGTAGACCTTAGTAATATTATTAGTAAAACACTAGTAACTCGCCTAAGGGTTAACAGCGATATAATAACTAAAGAAATAGCTAGAACCATTAGCCGCCTCTTAAATAATATAGCACTAGGACTAGATGGGATCTTAAACAAAGCCCTAAAGACCTATGGACCACTTATAGCACCTTAGCTTATAGACGTAGCCAGAGTATACTTTATAATAGGCTACTACCCATAACTTAAAAGATCCATAACAACGGTTATTTTATAAAAAGAAGGTAAAGCAGACTACTTAATCCCAGGAAGCTACCGCCCTATTGCCTTAGAAAACACCCTAAGTAAGATCTTAAAAAAGGTTATAGCGGACCATATAGTAGATACGGCAGAGGAACACGCCCTACTACTATAAAGCTAAATAGGGGCAAGAAAGAATCGCTTAACACTATTAGCACTTACACTACTTGCTACTACCATTAAAACTGCATGGGCTATACGAAAGGACTTTATAGTATTAATACTTAGCCTAGATATTAGCGGCGCCTATAATAATATACCCTATAAGCGTCTCCTATATATCCTTAGGGCAAAGGGCTTCTTAGAATGGATTATTTAATTTATTTAAGAATTTATAGGCTAGAAAGAAATATTATTAGTCTTTAGTAGATACTAGAGCCCCCCTATTGCAGTTATAATAGGAATACTATAAGAATTACCTCTGTCGCCTATACTCTTTCTCTTCTTTATAAGTAACCTACTTAACACCTTTAAGGAAGGGGCAACCTAGGGGATAGGCTTTGTTAATAACATAAACCTAATTATATATAGGCCAACAGCCGCAGAGAACTGTAGGACACTAGAGAAAGCCTATAACACCTATATAAAATAGGCAAGACGACATAGAGTCCAATTTTTACTAGAGAAATACTAGCTAATCTATTTTATAAAAAAATGTAACTAATCTATAGATTTTTAGCATATAATCTATATCTAAGGCTTTAGGGGTTAACTGGTTTAAGGCCTAAGGGTATTAGGAGTATAAGTAGATAGTAAGCTCTAATAGAGCGTATATACGGTATAAGCGGCCTATAAGGGCTAAGTATAGTATATTGCTATATCCAGGATCATTAATTCTATATAGGGTCCATGCTTCTAGAGGTCACGCCTACTATATACAGCAGTTATCTAGCTAACTATAACGTATAGATCTAGCATTTGGGCCACTAGAGAAACTAAGAAAGGCCCCCCTAAATTACTCCTTAAACCACTTTAAAAGGTCCAAACAGCCTGCCTTAGGAGTATAATAGGCGGGTATAAGCGAACGGCCATAGTACTGCTTAAGAAGGAAGCCAATATTCCCCCCCTATAACTATATATTAAAGCTGATGCAATATAAAGGGTGTAAAAGGAACGTAACTCTAACATTATAAAGTATATTAAGACACGCCTAAACAAACTATAGAGGGACCCTAGGGTGCCCTATAGGAGAAGGAACCAACAACCCTAAAGTAGGGAAGATATATTAGGAAAACAGGTAGAGAAAGCAGAAGAAGAATAGTATAGCGCTAGGGCCTAGGCCTATATAGAGGAGGAAGGGAGACGCGCAAGAGGCTAGTAAAGACAATAGCAAGAGAAAGAAAGGAGCTAAAGTAGAGCATAAAAGAGTACTAGAAAACCATCTACCGTAACACAATACTAGTTGGACTAACGCTGGAGAGATAAATAGGAGTTAAAGGTACAGAGATAAACTTAGGTAAGGGGAACCTAAGCCATAGCATAGGTAATGCTATAGGGGGTAAATACCTAAGGGCTCCAAGAGGGCCTAATAAAGGCAGAAAACACAATAGCAACACTCTTAAGGACAGGAATAATAGGACTAAAAGATTGGCTTTACTAGGTAGGTGTTTTAATAGGTAGCCTAAGGTGTAAATATAGCTGGCTAAGACAGACACTAAAACACGTAATACTATTATGCCCCTTACGCACCGGCTAAGAAGCAATGCTCTTAGTAGCTGGTATAGAAAACTATAATATACTGCTTTTAACATAGAAAGGCCTTAAGGCGGCTACCCGGTGGCTTATTAGCTAAAATATGCTAGACCAGTTCTAGGTTGCAAAGGAAATAGTAATAGAAGGCAAAGGGGCAAGTAATAGGCGCCCCCTAATAACTCTATAGGAGTAGAGTACAGTGTGTGATACTAGCGCGTCCGTAGGTTTGTTACGGCAGCAGTGGTTCCTAAGGAGATTAAAAAGTAAGGTAGTAGAGCACTACTAGTGACTCGCAGGTAACTTATAAGCGAGCCCTAAAAGGCAGGGAGACGGATCACAGGGTTTTCTCAAATAGAGTTTTCTCCCTATATGTATATAAGGAGTAGTCCGCGTGGGCCTAACAGGGATCCGAATCGGACGTTAAGCAATGAATAATAATATATTAGCCTCTTAATTAAGGGATAATTGTAAACTTTAAGCTGCTTTACTGGCGATACTGGCTATAATTTATAGTGGAGCTTTTGCTTTAAGGTAAGGACCTAATTAAGCAGATATACATCTTAGAGGCAATTTAATGGTTAGTTAAAGCTTAGAAGGAAGTTACACTATAAATTATTAAGAATTGCTTTATTAAATCTACATTATTTAGCTCTTATATAGGCCTATAGCCTCGCCCTTAAGATTATCTAGACCCTCCTATAGTTAATAAGATATAGTAAATAGCAAAACAGCTGCTTGCAGTAGGAAGGATTCGCGCTATAATAAATATTTGGAATTTTATTAAGCTACTAGGTAAGGAAGTAGAATATTTATTAGAGGATCTTATTAAGCACATAATAGAGCTCTATGCAGGGCCTAATTGCGATGCGGAAATAGATAAAGAAGTTATTAAGCAACCTCAAATTAAGCTTAATAAAGCGTTTGTGGCCTTATAAAAGCTTTGTCTTTATAAGGAGTAGTAAAGAGATTCTAATAGAGACGTAGTTACGACTCTATTAAGGCACAAGCGTTGAATTTAAGGCCAACGACCTTAAAACACCAAGCAGCAATCGATTGCGATGTATTTTAGTGTAGCTAATTACTCCATTACGACTTTACGCACGTAGATACATAATATCATTACTTAATTTTGATTTTGGGTGCATTTTACATACAAGTATATAATATAACAATACCCTTGGTATTACAATACGCTCGGCCGAACAAACGGTATCGTATTAAAGAGATTTGACTGTACTTGCTAATACTCGCCAATATTGATTAGTGACAATATCAATAATCTAATTGGCCAATATTGAAAATAAAAACCACGCTGGCATGGGTGTAGTATATATATACGATCCGCTTTAGGCAGATTTTTGCGTACATAACTAAGGGTGACATTTGAATGCTGGTTGAATTTACTGGCACAACTATCCTTTCGAAGCATTAATATGCTCACAAAAGCATAACGACACCCTGCATTGTGCAGCGGCGCTATATTATGCCAACGGGTACATTTGCCCGTTGTAGAGGTCTTATATAGAGAGGCCTGATATTATAGATGAATGTTAGGGATGTCTTCGGGCTATTTTCGGTGCTTTGGCTGCTTCTCTTTCTTATTAAATCCCACAACTAAGGACCATCTTGTAGCACATGGTAAGGGGAATCTGGAGGTACCGTTGTTTGACGCTTGATTTAGCTAGGTAAGGCAGATGCCAAGAGATATGCTTCCGGGGCGGGGTAAAATCTTAGAGGTTCGGTTAGAGGGGGAAGCCTTACCTTAGCAGGCTTAGACGTGATTCTGTTGGTACGGATTTTCAATTAGTCCGCAAGCCGACTAACTATATTTGTACGAAACTACCAGAATTATATTTATAACGTTTATTACGCGCTTCCGATACTATCCGCATTGCGGAGGTTATGGATATTAAAATAACTTAACACTAGTATTTTATATACTTTTCTAAAGTTTATTAATTATATAACAGAATCTAGGCTTTTAGGCTATATCATTTTTATTACTTAGGTATTCTTAGGTCTTATGCTTATTTTTATTAAAAAAAAACGCGTTATTAAGGATTGTAAAACTCTATATAAATTTATTAAACGCTAGCTAATATATATATAACCTATATAGATCTATAATAGGTACCTTAAGGCACCTACTATAGCTAGGTAGATATACAGCATCTATATTTGTCACGGAACCCAACCGTAGGGGCCTCTATAGGAGAACCCCGTGCTCTCGCGTACACCTCGCGTACAGCTTATGTTAGCTACGCGAGGGTATATCACCTCCTTACGCCCTCGACCCTTACGATTGATCGCGTAACGTCTTGTAGACTCCCCGAATACATACGCTTTGTAGCCATTGCCCACGTTCCGTGACATTACGTTACGCCTTTTTCTTCACCAACGCTCAGCCTACGACCAATTCTACGTCTCTACGATACCGCAGATGCTGCCAGAAGCAGCATATCTATAAGTTACCTTACTTTGTACTCCTAAAGAATTAATAATAGTAAGACGAAATTTCTTACTAGCTACTATATTAAACTTAAAGAATAACCTAATACCTATATTAAAACCATAACACTAATTAGTCCTAGGAGGATTTAATTTATTAGCCCTAGCCTTAACCCCTAAAGGGAAGCCTAGTGGCTTAAAAGACTACGACGACTATAAGGGGGACATTAACAATGTTTTATCCTTTATTAACTATATAACCACGGATAAATAAGCTGAAGGGCTACCACCCATTAAGATTAAGATATGAGACGCCAAGATATTTATAAAAATGGTAGCACGAGAACCTAATAAATACTACCACCTTCTATAGAACTACTATCTAAAGCTTATATAAGCTAAGATACGTGCTGTCTAAGATTATAATATTATCCAAGACCTATAAGCTCGTGAGGCGCTCGCTGATAACATATGCTAAGAGATTAAAGACAACCTCTATGTGTCTAAACACGACGTCTAACGATTAAAGAAGGCCGAGATTACACTTATTACTACAATTACCAAAAGAGAGGGTATAATTAAATACCTATAATCTCAGCTTAATAAGCACATTTGTAATAATACTAGATACCTCTTTACTGTATATAACGCTACCTAAGCCTTTACGCCCCTGGCAACCTTACCTACTTAACGCTTAACGGAAGGTTAGCGCTAAGCAGCTTTACCTAACAGGAACCCCTACTATAGTAGTAGTAACAACGAAAGCCATAATAATTAAACCTAAACTACTACTATAGGGTCTAATATACGCTACCCTAATCCCCTAATCTTTAAGGATAACCATAAGGAATATAGCCACTGGAAGATATAAACCTATAAGAAACTAACCTAAAGCGCCTACCTTTTCCCTATAGAAGATACCAAGATTGGCTATATTATTAGACGAATAAAGGGCATCCTGTTTAATAGGCTTTTTGCTTAATAGGAGACTAGCAGTCCCTAGAAGTGGCAGTCCCACTAGAAAGTCCTTAATAACCTTAACTAAATATACCGCGACCATAACCTAGTGGCTACTAGTTAAGCTAAACTACGCGCCCTAAAGATAAGTCCTACTAAATTATTTAATAAGTTCTATATTAAATTCTAGGAATACACCAGAGTCCTCGCTTAAGACGACGCTAAAGACTAGGAAGATCTCCTTAAAAAAGTCACTTATTGCCTTAGTTACGCAGCCGCCAGCCATAACTATAACAATGTTTACGATATGGTAGTAGCCCTATAGAAGATTGAATGACGGCTGAACTAAATTACTACTGTAAACCCCCGCCTAAAGACCTCCCTATAGAAGCCCTCCAGACCTACTAAACCACCGACGCCTACTACCCTAAGTAATACTACTGGTCCTAATATTAACCTCTTTATACTAGCCTTCCCGAAGAAGCTACTAGATGGAGAGCGCGAGCTACTCCAGAAGCTAAGGCGTTGCTATAGATGCTGTTAAGAAGGCTATTATAGCTATAGCCCAAACTGCCTAATAGCTAGGTTTAGTAGCTACCGTTAAACACCTAACCCTATGCCCTGGACACCAAATACGTCGCTACACGCCGCTACCGTATAAGACGAAGATGTAGCAACGGTAGTAGAATTAGACGCGGAAGCGGAAAACGCAAAGTCCCAGCCCTAAGTTGCAGGTTAGGACATTCCAACAATAGAGGGATCTATATATTGGCTTGCTTAATAGATAGCTTAGTAAAAATAGAAGGATAGAAGCAAATAGTCTTACCTATAGAGGGAACTACCGTTAAGAAATAATACAAAACCCATTCTATAATTGACTGCGGAGCTACTGATAAATTTGTAGATACCTAATTTGTGCGCACTTATAACCTACCTACCTTACCCCTTACTAAAGCCCGCGCCCTACAACTTGCTGATGGTAGTTGTACTGCATAAAAGATTACCTATATAGCACAACTCTACCTAAATATAAACGGACACTAGGAGGAGCTTTGGGCCTATATTACACCACTTGCGAACTACCCTATTATCCTTAGAATAAACTGGCTTAAACAACACAACCCCGCCATTAACTGGTAAAAGAGAGAAGTAACCTTTAACTCTAAATACTGTAGAGAGACTTGCCTAGGGCATAGCCTAGCCGCCTCTATTTACTCCCTAGGATATTAACCTAAGGAAACCCTTATTACCCCACCCACGACTAACTGCCACTATGTAAGCGCCGCGGCCTTCTACCGCATAGCACGTAGGAAAGGCTGGACTGTTGCCGCAGCCTCTTAATTATAACTATATAAGCTTAATAAAGATTAGGACCACGTCCTCTATAGTAATAGGATAGACATAGTTAACCTCTTAGAAAATAATGCCCCTATAGAACTCTACGGACTTTCACCCTTAGACTTTAAGAAGTTTATAAAGCTTAAAAAAGGACTTACTAATAAGAAACTCTGCAAGCTCCTCTCTAAGAGATACTATGACTTTATTAACATATGCTTATAAAAGAGCGTAGATATACTGCCCCCACATTAACCTAACAACTATGCCATTAATATTGAATAAGGAAAAACGCCGCCCTATAAGAGATTCTACCTAATGTTAAAAGACGAACTCCTAGTTATTAAAAAGTATATTAACGAGCACCTTGATAAAGGGTTTATTTATCCTAGTATATTCTTAGCAGCTACTCCTATCCTCCTTACTAAAAAGCTAGGAGGAGGTATTTAATTCTATGTTAACTATAGAGGACTTAATGCTATTATAATTAAGAACTGATACTCTGTACCGCTTATACGCGAGACCCTTAAACGGCTTAGCTAAGCTAAAATCTATACTAAACTTGATATTATCGCCGCCTTTAACTACCTCTAAATACGGGAAGGTGACAAATGGAAAACCGTATTTGTATCGCGCTTTAGCCAATTTAAATACACCGTTATGCCTTTTAGCGTATATAATAGCCCAGGCAGCTTCCAAAGCTATATTAATAATGCCTTATCGGACTACCTTGACGACTTCTGCTCCGCGTACCTAGACGACATACTTATTTATAGCGACGACCCTTTTAAGCATACTAAGCACGTTTAAAAGGTCCTATAGCGCCTTAGAGACGCAGGACTTTATATTAATTTAAAGAAGTGCGAATTCTTAGTTATAGAAGTAAAATACCTTAAACTAATTGTTATTACTAAGGGTGTCCGTATGGACCCTAAAAAAGTATGTATAATTACTGGATGGCAAACCCCTACCTATATTAAGGACGTATAAGCCTTTCTCAGTTTCGCCAACTTCTATTAGAAATTTATATACAACTTCTTAGGTATTATAGCACCACTTATAGCAATAATGCGAATAAAGGGCTTTTCTGTAAAAGGAAGAAAAATATATCTATATTTTATCTGGATGCCTAAATGCGAAAAGGCGTTCTAAGACTTAAAAGATGTGTTTACCAAAGCACCTATTCTAGCTTACTTTATACTAGGACAACAACTCTATCTTAAGACTAACTCCTTAGACTATGTTAACGCGGGCGTCCTCTCCTAGATAGATAATAACGGTCTTCTCTACCTAGTCGCATTCTACTCGTCTAAGCTTACACTATAAGAATGTAACTATAAGATCTATGATAAGGAACTTCTTGTAATTATATAAGTGTTTAAGGAATTCTAACCGGAACTTTCCTTAGCAGAACCTGACCAGCTAACTAAGGTCCTTACGGATTATCGCAACCTTGAGTACTTTATAACTACGAAATAACTAAACTAACGCTAAGCACGTTGGAACGAGTTCCTCTCTAGTTTTAACTTCAAAATCGTATATAGGCTAGGAGTATAAGGTACTAAGCCTAATAGCCTAATACGCCGTTCGCAAGACCTTCCTTAGTTAGAAGATAACCCTTGTAATTAATTCCAACGACAAATAATCCTAAAAGCACGAAACTTAGCCCTAGGTATACTACCTAAGACAGAACTAACCGCCCCTTAGCTTTATACTACAGAATTAGAGTTACCCCCTAAAATTAGCAAACTTATTACCGTAGTATATAATACCCCTGTTGATCTATTACTGCATTAACTAATTGCCGCAAAGATTGCTAGTACCTATACACTGCCTACTAACCTCCAAAGCTTAGGCTAGATTAATATAGCAGCCTTAGAAGTAAAAGAGAATAGGCTCTATTATAGAGGCCGTCTATTTATCCCCAACTTAGAAGACCTATAATGGTAACTAATCTAAATGGCCTACGACCTCCGATTAAGCGGCTACCTAGGTAAAGGAGGAACCTATAAGCTTCTCAGCCGATATTACTTCTAGCCTAAAATGATAGACTTAGTTGAACGCTTTATAAGCGCCTACTATGGCTATAAACGTGCTAAAGCATTTTATATAAAGTACTAAGGACTGCTACATCCTCTACCAGTACCTATACGACGATGGGCAGATATTGCTATAGATTTCGTTATTAACCTACCACCTTATAAACAATATGGCCGAACCTATAAGAACATCCTTATGATAATATACCGACTTATAAAAGAACGCCACTACGTCCTAACCGAAGGCGTAGCTGTAAGCGACATTGCTAACGCCTTCCTCCGCGAAGTCTACCGACTATATGGGTTACCCGACTTTATTACGTCTAACTAAGGCACTGTGAGGGGAACTTGTAGACAGGGGGCTATAAGGACACGATTGTGGAACAAGATAGATTGGTAAGAGAGATAAATCCTTAAGGAGGTAAGGCCTCGAGGATCGTGGAGACTATATACTACGGGCACGTGCCTCCGGCACGTAACCGACGGCCATCCGAGGGGTGTCCGGGGGTTGTTCTGAGGGCAACCCAAGGTGACCTGCAATAATATCCCTTATATTGCCCCCCCCTTTCTTGCGGTCAGCCCCCGATCGCCATTACCTTGCAGTAAAGGGAGATTATGAGGGCTCGTCCCAGAAGGGGTTTGGAGAGATGTTGGCATGCCGCTGTATATTATCTATCTATCTAACCCCTGCTTTGAACTCCTAAAAACCTCAATAAGGAAAAACATAACTGGAGAAAAGACATAAGGATGGTCAAATAACTTATACGCGTGTTTCCTTCCTTCTGAATAACGCTATTGTAACGGAGTTATATCGGCAAGGTTGCGGCTATTCACCGGAAGGGTATTGGACGGTGAAGTATAAGGACACCTTGCTTATTAAGCTATTCCTTTTCCTTAATACCTTACTTCCCATTATTAACCTTCGTCCAATTTTGGACGTATCTTTGATATATTATTAAGATTTTCTTCTTTTCCATTATTATTTTAGTATGCCTCTTTGTTCTTCTGCTAACTGCTCTTCTAAGCCAATTCCTTAGCGTATTCTGGCCCTACCGCTATATATGGAACCTTAACCTCCGCTAACCCGCAACTGGTGCTGGTCCTGCCTAAATGATTTTGCCTGCACATCCTTAAAAGACCAGAAGTCTAATAAAAGGATTCTAGAGGCTTATAATAAGACGTACTGTATTAGATCTAATACCTTTAGTCCTTATAATTAATGCATACGTACTAAGAGCGGCAGTTGCGTTAAGGTAAGTTTTTCTATTTTTAATAGATTTCTATTACTGACTTTAAGCTTTAATAGCCTAGGCCTAAGTGGCGACGTTCCTTTAATGCCCTTAACTACTACATCACCCGGGCTCTCTCTTATTCTAGCGTAAACGCTAAACGACTTAGTCAAATTTAAGACTATGCTATAGCTATCTACACTGCCTATAATTCCTAGCAAGCCAGCCAGTAACGCCTTATATAAGAGCAAGGTTGGTACACTAAGGATAGGGTAAGGGATAGGGGTAATAAGAAGAAGGTTGCTGTCTACTATAAGAAGGAGTTTACGCATGCGTGTTAAATTTCGAAAGAGCATAATATAATGTGGTATTAGGTAGGTTACCCTTCGGGTACCTAACAGATAGGTAACTAATAGTTGCCGTAGCAAGGTCTTAGTGGTTCCGGACTATACTAGCCAGCCAACGTCTCTATTTATTCTAGGCTTAAGTGTGTCTTTATTAACTATAAGCTAACGCCGCAAGAGCTTTATTAGTATTGGTTTAGACCTAATATTAGTATTAAGTGTTTAAGGATCTCTGCCCTAGCTACACCTTATCGTCCTACCCCTATTTTTATGCCTACTTATACCCCTACTAAGGGGTCTAGATCCCATTCTTATTAGCTATCACTTGGTGGCCCAATAGATACTGATCCTGCTCCTAAGGATAAGGTATAGTAGCTTTTTAAATTAGGCATTTGGGATTTATTCTTGTATATAGTAGCAATTAAGAACCTTAATTAGGTACTTAGAAAGGCCTTAGAGGGCTTTTAGGAAGGGCTTAGAAGCCCTAGAAACAATATTCCTAATATAAATTAATAAATAGGAATGCAATTCTAGCAAAATGCCCTATTAACTCTATACTATGTACATAAAAAGGCTGAGGACCTGTCTTGCCTTAAGCCGTAGCCCTAATCCTTATAGTTTCCAGAGCCTGTCTGTTCTATATCCAATTTGACCTATTTACTCTTTGGGGCCTTTTGTGGTCTACTATAAGCTTTCTTTATAGGTTACGATAACACCGTAGTATTAGAGCACTTTCTGCGATTTGTAGATTATAGACCTTAGTCCCAATATTCTTTTAGAATATCTTTATAATATTTAAGGTAATCCTCTGGTTCCTATATAGAGTCCTTAGTGGGCTAGCCTAGCTATTTGACTTTATATTAAAGCTTGTTCTTAATAGACTTATAGCGTAGTATAGCTTCAACCTCATACCGCTCGCCCACCACCTTAGGGTGTTTAATTGGGCCTAGACGGAAGTTCTTTTCCAATAGTGGTCTATACTATAGCTCTAGTAGGTTTACGTAAAACACTAGATACACATAGGCCATAGATAGGGGTAGCTAGAGATAATAGGCTAGCTTGCTAATTTATTCCTTGACTTAGAAGGGACCTAGGTATCTTATATTAAGCTTCTTTAATAGTTAACAGGTCTTAATATTTGTTGAATATAATAGAACCTCATCGCCTACTCCGAAATGCTTGTCCTAGTGTTTGCGGTTGTACCAGAGTCTCTGCTGCTCTTAGGCATCTTATAGGCTCTACTTTATATGCTTTTATTACTCCTCTCATTCCTAGAGGTATCCTTATACTCTTTAGTAGATGTCCTTTGACTTCCCAGTGGGATCCCATAATTAATTATGCGGCCTTAGCTAGTAATTGCTAGGTATACTATTAAACCTAAATAGTTGGACGCCATAGGCAATCTAGATTGGTGTATACTTATGCGATACATGTTGCTTTAAATTGTAAGCGTACTTTGTATACGGAAGTAGCTCGCACTAGTTATCTTGCTGGTAGTTTAAATACATTTATAGGTAAGACTCTAGTTCCTAGTTCTGACGTTCTATTTACCCGTCTATTTATAGATAGAAAGCTATACTATAACGGTGGTCTATCTTTAAATAAAAGCATAGATCCGACCAGTACTGGCTTATAAAGACACTGCCCCTATTAGTAACAATAGAGTGCGGCTAGTCTACTTTAAGAAAGCATTTCTCCTTAATTAGGCTGGCAAGCGCTTATATATTAATTGTCTTGTTAACGGGAAGGTATTAGACGTACTTTAAAAACCTATTGATAAGTACGAGGACTGAATTATATATTCGTCCTTAGCTATCTTTAGATAGTAGAAGATCCGTGATAAAGTCTATAGCGTAATGTTGCTATAGCTTACTGGCAGGGGGAACTGATTTAAGTAGACCCTATGGCTTATACCTACAGATCTTGTATACTTGATACTTCTTATAATGGCTGATATACTCCTTTGCTTCCTGCTTAAGCTTTAGCCAATAGTATTTGCGTTGAAGTAATTCTACTGTTTTAGCTTAACCATAGTGGCCGCCTAAAAAATCGGTGTAATTCCTTATAAGGATCTTCTATCGTAGATTTACTTTATATAGTACCCAAATCTTACCATTTCTACGCAGTAGGCCTATTAGGTCTAGTTCCTAATTTTAGCACCTTATAGCTTCCTTTCCATTACGTTTCCGGTCTACTTCCGTATTAAAGATGGCATAGGAAGCGTCCCTCTATTATACCTTACGGATAAGATCTGTTAACCTTTTGGATAATTTCTAGGTGAAAGCTATTTCGTCTTATACTGCTCTAAGTACAAGACTTAATGGTACCATGGATCTTGCAACTTTTTAATGCGTATACGTTAGGAAGGCCGCTACAAGGTTAAAGTCCTTTAGTTATTATAGGGCTCTAAGTTCCGATTGCTCTATAGCTTCGCTTTTAGCTTAAGGGGATAGCTTAGTAATTAGAGGTAGCATATCACTAAGTTCTAAAGTTGTATTAGGGACGTCCTATCTAGGTATATTCGGACCCTTATCGGCCACGAACTAGGTACTAGCCAAAACGTCAGTAGAAGCCGATAGGGTTTGTACTACCTAAGACTTAGTATATAGAGCTATAGGTGCTTAAGCATCCTACACCAAGAGCTTGTTCTGCAATGTAGGGAGTAAGATGTCTATTATCTATTTTCCTTCTCCCGTTTTAAAGCCTTTGGCATAGTCTGGCCGTTATAACGGTCTATTAGCAGGGTTATTCTCCCCTAGCTTGTATTTAATCTTAAAATTAAATTGCGTAAGCTCCTCTACCTATCTGGCTTATTAAGGTATAAGCTCCTTCATAGTTATAAAGTAGCGTAGATTGTAATAATCTAAGAGTATATAAGTGGTATAGCTTATGTGCTCAAGGTAATATCGCCACTGTTTAAAGTAGTTAACTATAGCCAGCAGTTCCTTATTATGGGTATAATACCTAACTTTAGGCCCCTAGAATTTTCTGCTATAGAATACTACTGGTCTCCAGTAGAGCTAGGTAGCGTCCGGATCCCTATTAGGTTGTAGTAGGATACCAACAAGGGCGAAATTTGATGCATTAGTGATTATTATTAATGGCTGATCTAGGTTAAAATGCCGCAGTAATAAAGCTTCTGTAAACTTTACTTGTAGTTCCTAGAAGGTATCCTAAACCTTTCCAGGCCATAACTATGGTTTATACTATTTAGTTGGTCCCTTCTTAGTTTTCTTTCTTCCTGCCTTTAAGCTTTTGCTCCTTAGGCCGGGTCTTAGAAAGCTTCCATAATATAGTTAAATAGGTATTAGGCGACGTCTGAGTAGTTATAGATAAAGCGCCTATAAAAATTGGCAAAGCCTAGGAATACTTAAATATTCTAGTAGCTCTTTGGCTCTAGCTACTCTTAGATCATTTATACCTATATTAGGTCTATAACTACGCCCATAAGCGTTATAATGTAACCCAGGAACTCAACCTACTTAGTATTAAAGGTATACTTTAACGCCTTAGCGTAGAGGCCCTAATTATCCAAACGTTCTAGTACTTGGTGGATGTATTGCTTATACTAATCCTCATCTTCTAAGTAGATTAGGATGTTATCTAAATAGATAATATATATGCGGTTAACTAGTCCCCCTAAGGCTCTATAAATATATAATTAGAATGTTATAGGCGTATTAGCTAGCCCAAAAGGCATTACCATATACTTAAAGTGGCTGTATTAGGTCTTAAAAGCGGTCTTCCACTTATCCCCTTCTTTAATATGGAGCCTATAATAGGCGTCTTATAGATCCAGCTTTATAAAGATCTTCGCCCTAGATAGTTAATCCAGCATTTTACTAACCAGTGGTAGTAGGTAATGGTTCTTAATTATAACTTTATTAAGACCGCAATAGTCTATACATAGCCTTATAGTTCTATCCGGTTTTAGGATAAAGAGGATTGGTGCGCCTACTAGTAACTTACTGGGCCGGATCCATCCCTTTTTCTATACACTATTAAGGTATTCCTGCAGGATCTCAAGCTCTTTGCGAGAGAGGTTATAAATAGGAAGGTTTAGGGGTTATTTACCCTCTTCTAAATTAATTGCATAATCGTATTCTAAGTTCTGCGCTATGATTTTGGCTCACCTACCTAAAAATACCCTTAGTAAGTCCCTTAGGCCTAATAGAATATTTAATAGATTAGGGTCGCGTTTGTCCTCCATATCATCATCAGGTAGGTCCCAGAGCTTCCTTAGAACACTTATGGGTAGCGTCGCGCGCTATAGTGGTTGTTTATATATAGTTACTACCGTACGTTAAACCATTTCATGCGGTAGCCAGTAAAGGGTAGGGAACTCTTTAATGTAGCGTTTAAGGTGCCGTAGTATATTCTCTATATATTGCTTAAGCTAGAGTAACCTGTGGCGGTGGAAGTATCTTATAAGATCTTTAAGATCGCCGCCTCTCTACAGTATCTCTATAACCTGTCCGGCAGCTCCCCGTAGGGTCTCCATTGTGGAGGGGTTATTACCTATACTAGGCTCTATACCCATCTTGCTATAGAACAGGGGTTCAACCCAATACTCCTTTAGGTATAGAGCGTATACTATTTTACCTAGAGCTATATCTTTTAGGATATCTTTTAAGCTTGCTAGTAATATACGCCCTTCCAATTCTTTATCGTTCCACTATTTAAAGGCTCCTATCTTAAAGTATATCTTAGGGTCTGCTTCCGCAAGCCAAGGGTATCCAAAAATAAGGTTATAGCCTTTAAAGTTAGCCGCCCAGAAGGGTTGCGGGCCAACCACCTTAGTACGGTTGTATATATTGGCTACTAACACTATAAGCTTATGGATACTATATAGTTTAATTTAATACTTATCTAAGAACCCTGTAATAGGTTTTTACTACCTTAGCGACAGGATAAGCTTATGCTCTTTTACCAAATTGTATTATATAAGATTGATTTCAGTACCGCTATTATATAGTGCTTAGAACTAACATACCTCGCCTATAAGGAGTACCATTTCTAGCTTAATAGCAATACAGAGAGTCTCTCCTTCCGTATCTTGCCCTAATTATAGCCAGGAGAGGTCCATAACTAGGGCTTTTCTTTTTTTGGATTATTAATGCGGTTATTGCCCTGCTTATTTTTCCAATTAGGTTTACCTCTGGAGAAGTTTTCTCTTAACCTTTCGGAGTGTTCCTATAAGGGTGCCGGATGGGTGTTAGGTTGGCCCTAGGAGTCTTTCCCATTACTTAAGGTCCCTAACTTTAACCCTTCCAAATTTCTCTTTAAGAACGGCTTCTTTAAAGTTTAGGTCTGCCCTATGTTGCTATTAGAGTGCCCGCGCTTTTAATAACCCCCCGGCTTCCTACCGGAAGAGGTCTGGTTCCTTACTATATCCTTAACATTTAGAACTGCTCATTTGAAATCCGTATATGCGGTAATCCGCGGTAGGGCTCCTACGCGCTTTATTTTATTATAAATTACTAGCTTGATTCTAGCCTAGATAAATCTAATCTTCTCCTTCTTATGGACGCTACTATCCTCGTTTTTAAAGGGCTCTAGATCTATTAGTTAAGCATAAGTTTCCACAAAGTTTATAAACTAGTGGAAATTGTAGCGGTTAAGCTATATCCTATTCCAGAATAGTTCTGTATAATCGTATTATATAACATACAAATCTTAAGTCCACTTCTTTAGGAAGGTTTGCAGCTACGGCTATAAGGTAATTTGCTCTTTATTGAGCTGATTAAGTGCAATCTGGTTTAGTAATTGGTCTTTAATCTTGCTAATAATCCAGCGTATACGCTCTTTAGTATTATCTCGTATTATTAGCATCTTAAAGAAGTTATCTACCTCACGAACCCAATTATCCAGCTATTAGGCGTTAGGTCTATGACGGAGTTCTAGGCTATTAGAGGCCTTAGCCAATCAGTCTATATCCTTTTTTTATTTATAGTGTAGATAACTCTCCAAGTCTTCCATACTTCCTTAGGTAAATACTAGGTAGCCCCTAAAAAGCCCTTAGCCTTAGCTAGGTTATAAAAGAGTTTATCTAGCCTAGATTAATCCCTACTAGATCTAGATTTACCCTTAAAGGATTCTAATATATTTACTAGTGGCCTCCTCCTATATAGCTTCTAAGAGCCTTACGACAGCTTCCCAATATCTATCTTAAAGGATATTAGTATGGGGCTCTTAACTTTCCAAACTCAGGCCTAGGGAAGCTCCAGCTATAGAAGTAGTATTAGTACTAGTAACTGGTGTAGGCTTCCTAACAAGGCTTGGGTTTTAAGTTAGTGTTTAGGTTAAATTATTAAAAGGGGTAGGCCCGCTTAGCTTATAAGTAGTCTATACACTACTACTATGCTAATTGTGGGCCGATGGTCTTCTGGGAGGGTTCCGGTTGGATCCCTAATTAAACGTATTAGTATATTCCTCTGGCATTTCTAGCTTAGGGGAAGATCTTAGAGTTGCTTCTGGCGCTTAATCTTCCAATTGGCCTAGGTAGGGCCGGAGGGGTTCCGGTTGCTTTTTGGCAGCGTTGCGACCGTTATAGAGGGTGTCTGCGTTTTCCTCCACGTTGTTAGTAACTATAGGTATATAAGAGTCTTCGAGCTCCTAGCGCATCTAGGTGTTGGGGCTTATTTAGCCATCTTGCCTAGAGGTTTATATTGTCGTAATCTCTTGCTGTCAGAGGGACCTTTCTACCTTAGCGCGACGGCTTTCTATAAGGTATTTATAGAGTTTCTATTTAGGTTATCGCGAGATTTTTAAGGGAGGATGGTAGGTATAAATAAAAATATAAACAATCTGGTTTTTAAAGCTAGCTGCCCTTCTAAAAAGAGTAGGAAGGATTCAAATGTAAGGGGAACTTATAGACAGGGGGCTATAAGGACACGATTGTGGAACAAGATAGATTAGTAAGAGAGACAAATCCTTAAAGAGGTAAGGCCTTGAGGATCGTGGAGACTATATACTACGGGCACGTGCCTTTGGCACGTGACCGACGGCTATCTAAGGGGTGTCCGGGGGTTGTCCTGAGGGCAACCCAAGGTAACCTGCAATAATATCCCTTATAGGCACGTAATTTAACTCTAATATATGGAGGCGGATCTGCCAACGCCTTAGTATCTTCGTTAAGATGTCTACATCCTTTTACTACAAAACTGTGGGACAACCGGAAAACGCTAACGCTAGTATAAAGATGTACTTACGATAGGTAGTCGCCTATAGTTAGGATAACTAGGTAGACTACCTTCTGTTACGGACGCTTTAAGTACGATGTTACGACTACTTGGAGAGGAGTCGCAGGAAGCTAGTTGGTTAATATAGGCACGGTCCAGGATGGATCCGGTGGAACCATGTGACGAGGAATGGTAGCCGAGGTCACGTAATGTGATCTGTGTGATCTGTGTGATCTGTGTGATCCGTGGGACGGAGCAGACAGAGCAGACAGAGCAAACGGAGCGAAGGGATTTCTTAGGAGTACGGTTGTATATTTAAAGGACCACAGTCCCTACCTAGATAGTTCTCTCTTCGTAGTAAATCTTAGAATACAATTAGAGTTAATCTATTAGGCAACCACTCCACTAGTTATTATTATGTTGTCATTTTTATCGCACCTATATACCTAGCCCATTAATAGAACCCACCGTAGTTTCTACTATAAGGTTCCGTTACACATTCACTACTAAGGTTACGGTGTTGGAACAAAATTGAACAATATACCACTAAGAGCAGCACTAGTCACGACAGCGTTAACGGGAGCCATAACCTTAGGTCCAGGTGATACTAATATAGATAAGGGGGATTCTCAAGTGGTTACGCGAGGTTAGTTACAGGAAATAGTTAATTACTTATAAGACAATAATAGGATACTTAAAGAATGTATTAATGGAATTAGAGTAGCAAAGATTAAGTTACCTTTAATTAAACGATTCTCAGGAGAGAAGTTAAAGCTCAAAGGATTTCTTACGCAGATGCACTTTAAGGTAGTACAGAAAGGAGCGAAGTTAGCAACATCGTTAGATTAAGTAGCCTATGTAGGATTGTTCCTAATAGGGAGGGCACTTAAGTGGTTTAAACCATATCTCACAGAAATACAGGCCAATGGCATAACAACTACTAACCAGGATGTACGGTATATATTTACCAGTTAGAACGGGTTCGCAGAGCAACTAATGTAGATATTCGGAGACCCGGAGGCTATAACCACAGCGGAACGAAAGCTGCAGAACTTAGTACAACGCACTTTAACAATTAAGTATATAATATAGTTTTAAACACTAGCTATGTAGGTTGAGTGGAACAACAGGGCGCTTATGGCACAGTATAAACAGGGACTTAAGGCTAAAGTCCAGGACGCAATTATTCTAATGGAAGATACGGATACTCTAAGAGAGTTAATAGATCAGTTAATAAAGATTAATAATAGAATCTATTAAAGGGAACAAGCTAAGAGAGGGCAAGACAGAGTTCTACAGTTATATAAGGCGCAGAGTACGCAACGACAGACATAGAGTTAAAAATTATGGAATAGCGTAGAGCCAATGGACCTAAGCGGTACCAAAGAAACCTAAAGATGGAAAAAGAAACCATGGAAACCTAGAGGTTAAGAATTAAGTAATTAAAGGACTAAAGAGCAGAGGCTAAACCAGGGATCTTAGCAGCAGAAGACGTTTAGGCGGACTCCATAGCAAGAAAAATGGTTTAAAGATAGAGCTTATATAAATTACAGAAAATAGGGTTATTTCGCTAGAGACTGTAGAGGTAGTTAAAGTAACTACGCGGTAAAGGGAACCAGACCAGTAGATAGTACGTATATATAGAGGGATAATGGTGCACTGTGAGGAACAAAAGAGTGTTCAATTAATAGTTTTGTGTATTGTTATAATAACGCATACCAAATTTATAAAGACGCTAAGTATAGCGCAAGCTATTAGCCATAAGAGCCAGAGTCAAAAGGACTCCAAGGGACTAGAGAGTTAGATAAAGAACAAGATTAACTCTATAAGCTAAATTAAGATATCACAGTAATATATGGACGAAGATTAGTAGTAATAATAATAGAGTTAGAGTACTTATTAATTAACAGTGACAAGGATAAAAAGGAGGCTAACTAGGAGCACTTAAACCTCAAAAACGCAATAAAAGTAGAGACTAAGACTACTACTAAGCGAGGTTTAGTAATGGGTATAGCGACACCATTAGATATGATTTCCATCGCTTTATAAGACGATAGAAGCAACGTTCAGAAGAAACTAAGTAAGTAGATAACTGCTAGTGCTAGCTTATTACTCAATAAAGGCAAAGGGCCACAGGCTCAAGATTCTTAAGAAGAGATAAAAAAAGCTTAAGATTCTTAAAGTAAGATAAGACACACCTAAGAACCCATAACAGACAAAAACCAATAGGAAAGGGTAGTAACTTAGTTTAGTGACAAACGAACGAGTATAGGACGCAAGTTCAAGAACTACAAGTTTAGAGAATGAATAAGAACATCAGTAATTCCAGGTAAACGTAGTGTTTAGCCTAAAGATTAAAAAGTCGATACTAGGATTAAAAAGCAAGACAACTATAAAGATCTAGCTATAAGACGCAGAAAACAAGAAACTATAGATAAGTTTAGGACAAGAATTATTATATAGCAAGAGCAAAAGCTAGACAAGAGATCAGCTATGCTAGGTTATATAAAGGACAGAGCACCCGTACGAAGAATTACTAATAGGCCAAGTGTAGGGATACCTAGGGCAAAATGGTTAAATAAACTGGAACAAGAAGAGGATTTAAATATCCCAACTAGGTTCAAAAAAAGACATACCAAAGAATATCACAATGCAGCGATGACAAGGTACTTTCTAACGGATAGACTATACACACTAAACCAGCTGTACAGAAAGTGGTATAGGCAACGACACAACGACGAATAGGAAGATTTTTATATATAGCTGGATAAAAAAGTTGTCTAAGACCAACCTATTACGGAAAAACGCATAAGTTATATCAAAGGAGCATTAATTATAATGTTAAGAAACCTAGAAGAAGGATCTAGGGACTAGAGAAGCGAGCAGCAAGTCTTAGTACCCGCAGCAGAGATACCAGTAGTCAGGTTAACTAGGTATAGATTTAAACTTAAGGACAAAGACAAACCAAGAGTTAACCTAAAACATGCAGCGTATTATATACTATCATAGATAGCTTATATGGATAACACGTGCAACATATATAGAGTACTAAAAGATAAGAACCGGAAGTACCTAGTAAGGATATATTAGGCACTAGAGGAAAAGCGGTTCAGGAATGCTAAGTATATATATAGTTGGCACCCAGTAGAAGTATAAGGTTAAGGGGACTTAACACTTTAATTAGGAAGATTCCTTACAGAAGAGTATCTAGATAGACAATAGTGGTAGGAGTGCCTAGAGAACACTTGTCTATAGTATATAGAGGAAAAAAAACGAACTAAGTATTGGCTAAAGTTGGACTAAGTATAGGTAGGATCTAGCAGCCAATAGTTAGGAAAAGGGGAGGCGTATAGGACTAGAGGGAACTAGTGTTAGAACCTTAGACCCTTAAAGAAATTTAAGGATAACACCTAAACTTAAGAGCTAAGTGGTAAGATCAGCAGTTTAAAGCGTTAGTAGATAGTAGAGTAATAAGGAACCACATATCACCAAAGGCAGTAGAAAGGATAGGGTTACTATACAGATAAAAGGAATACCTATATCCACTAATAACAATTTCAGGAGATCAGATAGCCTATGGAGGAGGTATTATTAATCTTAAAATAGAACCTATTTAGATAACTATTAAAGGGAGACCAGTTAGAATGTCTTTTGATATCCTACTGTTGGGATAGAACGAGGCGATACTAGGAATGCCTTGGTTACAAAAGTACAATTTAAAGATTGATTGGGTTATAGGTTAGGTCGATATTAAGGATACACAATAACGTAAAGTGCGATAGTAAACTAAGTTGGTATGGTACCAAGTTGGAGCGATATATAAAGAGACTGAGTGAGGCTTAAGTTATATACCAAAGAGATACCATAAGTATAGAAAAAAGTTATAGTTACTAAAAAGTGAGAAGCTGTCAGAGCATGCAGCTTAGGACTATAAGATAGAATTAAAAAAGGGAATAAGTCCAAAGTTCTTTCCAATCTATAAGCTTACTGAAATAGAGTTAGTAGCGCTTAAGGAGTTTATCTAGGAGAACTTACGAAAGGGATATATTAGACTATTATAGTTATTAGTAGGATATCCAGTGTTGTTTATCCTAAAGAAAAACGGAAAACTTAGGATGTGTATAGACTATAGACAGTTAAACAGCATTACTAGGAAGGATAGGTATCCTTTACCCTTGATTAGCGAAATCTAAGACAGGATAGGCAACGTAAAGATCTTTACAAAGATAGATCTGAGATGGGTGTACCACCAGATTAGAATTAAGGAAGGCAATAAATAGAAGGCAGCCTTTAGGTTAAAGGAAGGACTATATAAGCCATTAGTTATACAGTTTAGGCTTATAAACGCACTAGCAATGTTCCAGAAGCGAATTAATAGTATGTTAGGAGAACACCTAGATGAATTTGTTATGGTATACCTTAATAACATTATTATCTACTTAGAAAGTAAGGAAGAGCATAGAGAATACGTTAAGTGGGTCTTAAAGAGACTACAAGAAAAACAGATGCCAGTAGCGATTAAGAAATGCGAGTTCTTTACTAGAAAAACCGATTTTATTAGATTTATTATCAAACTAGGCCAACTCAGTATAGATCTGAAAAAGATCGAGGCTATAGTAAATTAGTAAGAACTAGAGAACGTAATATAGTTAAGATCGTTCCTAGGGTTTTGTAATTACTGTAGAAGGTTTATAGCGCAATGGTTATAGGATATTGAGCCATTTACGCAATTAACTAAAAAAGAAGAACCGTGGATATGGGGAAAGGAGTAATAAGAACTGTTTAAAAGAGTTAAAGAGTTATTTACCCAGGAGCTAGTTCTTAAGATCTATTAACCAGGTCTAAAGACGGTTATAGAAACGGATGCATTAGACTTTACACTAGGGGCATGCTTCCTATAGAAATATCAAGATGGATAGCACCCAGTGGCATACTATAGTTAAAAGATGACACTACTAGAGTTAAACTATAACATCTACAACAAGGAATTGTTAGGTATAGTTACAGCACTTAAGGAATAGAGAGCATTCTTATAAGGTATAGAGAAACTATTTATGGTTAAGACAAACTATAAGAACCTTATAGGATTCCTAATAACGAAGGAACTTAACCAAAGACAGGTTAGATAGGCGGAAATGCTTATAGAATACTATTTCAAAATTCAGTATACTAAGGGTACAGATAATGCACGAGCAGATACTCTAAGTAGAAAGGCTGAACTATAAAGCGATAAAAAGCTATTAGGGGCTTTATTGCAAAAAGATTAAGACGGATTAATTAGGTATAATTATTTAAAGATCACAGCAACTAAAAAAAGTCAGATCTATAAATCACTAGAGAATAATTAGACACAGAAGATCTAAGAAGCATAGGTAGAGAATCCAGACTTAGAGTAATATAAAAACAGAGAAGTAACGTATATGCCTAAGTCTATTACAGAAGAATTTATTAAGGAATTCCACAAGGGAATAATATAAGGACACAACGGAGCTATAGGCTTAGTATTAAGACTTTAAGAGGAGTACATTATTTAAGGAATCTAGGGACTAGTAAAACAAGTTATAAAGAAATATCTAGATTGCCAAAGGAACAAACCGACAAGGCATAAGCCGTATGGAGGGCTACAACCTGTTAAAACACCAGAAAGACCATGGGAGGTTATATTATAGGACTTTATTATTAAGTTACTAAAGTTAAGAGATCCTATTACAAAACAAGATTATAACGCGATTTTAGTAATAGTGGATAAGCTAATAAAGTGGGGATACTTTATAGCATGCACTAAAGAGATATCAGCAGAGGATGTCGCTAGAATCTATATAAAAGAAGTATTTGCAAGATATAGAGCACCAGATAAGATTATATTGGATAGAGATCCAAGATTTATAGCAGTATTTTAGGAAGTGTTTCTGGTAGAACAAGGGGTTTACGCAGCAATATCTATAGTATATTATCCGCAGACGGACAGATAAACGGAAAGACTAAACTAGACACTAGAGCAGTATCTAAGGCATTATATTAATCACGCATAGAATAATTGGGTATTGTTATTACTAGTTACACAGTTTGCATATAATGTAACACCATAAGAAGGAATGGGAATATTACCATTTAAGGCGAATTACGGATACGAGCTAAGAACATCGTTATTACTATATTAAGTAAAAAAGACGAGTAGCACAGCCAAGTAAAGAATGGAGACGTTGATGAATCTTTATATAGACCTTAAAGAAACAGCTAAACTAGTATAAGAATAAATGAAAAGGTACTATAATACTAAGAGATTTGAGGGACCAGATCTTAAGAAGGGGGATAAAGTATAGCTACTACACAAAAACTTTAAGAGTTGATGATTAAGTAAGAAGTTGGACCACATTAGACTAGGACCTTTTGAAGTTAAGTAAAGAATTTTATTGGTCACGTATAAGTTAAACCTACTAGCCAAAATAAAAATCTACCCTATATAACATGTCGCAATGCTAGAACTAGCATATAGAAATATCAAGCCACTAGTCTATAAGGCAGATATATATAGAGGATAAGAGGAAGATAAATAGCAAGTTTTAAAGATTATCAGTTATAAGGATGTAGATGACGAAACATAGTATAAAGTAAAGTAGATAGGCTATAGTGAGACTACCTAGGAACCACTAAGCAACCTAAGGAACGCTATAGGAAAGGTATAGGAGTATCAGAAAAAAGCAGGTCAGGTAATATTAATAAAGAGGAATCGCCAAAAAATAAATCGCCTAAGGGGGACCTAAGAGGAGCAATTACCAAGCTACTTGGAGTTATTTCCCTTATAGAAGGAGAGTTAATCCTTTTGTTACCTAGCTTAGATAAACCCTGTTAAACCAGTTTCCACTCCTTAAAACGAACCTTTTTATGTACTTTCTTGAGACAAAGCAGACGAGCATAAGTAGAGGTATGAGCTTTAAGGGCATGGCGCTCCTTATCTCTTACCCACTTAGTGCGAGCGTGGTCTTCGTCCTGGAGATAGCGAATCTCGCCTAAGGCACTGGAGAGCTTAGCGTTAAGTTTTATAGCGGTAGATTAAACACAAGACCCTATAATAAGTTACTTAGGGAACTTAAAGACTGTTAAGAGTTATAGGACGCGTATACTTAGCGTTAAAGATAGAGCGAACGTCGCAAGACAAACAAACGTTTGCTTTAGTGCACTCCAAATAAAAGGAAGGTTGTTAGGCAGTAAGACTTGCTAGCGCAACACAAACTAACCCCTTTTTCGCATAATGAGAACATGGAGACGGCATTACCTTACCTAGTAACAGTATAGAGGAAACCATACGCGCACAGCAAAGGGTAGAAGAAGAAGAAAGAGAAGCTTTAGCTATAATAAGCAAGGATATTAACCAGACTAATTAAACGGACATTATACCTCTAGTAGATAACTTGGAGATGTTAGGAATCTTTAAGGACGAAGATAAAGAGAAGGGAGATGGTGTTACGGACGCTTTAAGTACAATGTTATAACTACTTGGAGAGGAGTCGCAGGAAGCTAGTTGGTTAATATAGGCATAGTCCAAAATAGATCTGGTGGAACTATGTAACGAGGAATGGTAGCCGAGGTTATATAATGTGATCTATATGATCTATGTAATCTATATAATCCGTAGGACAGAGTAGACAGAGCAGACAGAGCAAACGGAGTAAAGGGATTTCTTAGGAGTATGGTTATGTATTTAAAGGACCACAGTTCCTACCTAGATAGTTCTCTCTTCGTAGTGAATCTTAGAATACAATTGGAGTTAATCTGTTAGGCAACCACTCCACCAGTTGTTGTTATGTTGTCGTTTTTGTCGCACCTATATACCCAGCCTATTAATAGAACCCACCGTAGTTCCTGCTACAAGGTTCCGTTACACCTTCCGCTAGGTAAATTTACAGCAAATAACCATATCTTAGCTACTATAGGACTTACCCCGTTCTTTGCAAATAAAGGATATTACCCACAATCCAGTATAGAGCCACTAGAGCCTATTAATAAGAAACTGCCATATGGAAAACGCCTTAAAATGCTACTTGCCAATTAATATATAGACCGTATAAAAGACCTACTTAACTACTGTAAAGGAGAGATGGCCTAGGCCTAAGCGAAACAAGCTTACTTTGCTAACTGTTATAGAACACTACTACCTAAGATACGTGTTGGCGACTAGGTATAGTTAGATGCATATAATATCTCCACATAGAGACCTATAAAGTCACTTAATTACAAGAACCTTGGCCCCTACTAGATTAAACGAGTTATTAACAGAGGAGCTATATATAAACTAGAGCTCCCGCCTACCTTAGCTACCTATGGGATATGGCCCGTGTTTCACCTATAGCTACTATACCTTTACTAGCCTAACCCTCTACTAGGACAAACACAGCCTAAACCCCTACCGGTACTAATCCAAGATAAGAATGAAGATGAGAACCATAAGGAGTGGACCATTAAACGAATTATTAACTCCAAATACTTTAGCAAAGGTAGAGGACGGCGGCTCTACTATAAAGCTACCTATATAGGATTTGACATAGATTAGCTAGAATGGCAACTATAGAAAGATTTTAAAAATGTAAAAGATCTAATCAGCGATTTCTATTATATAAACCCATAGAAACTAGGCCTAAGTAGAGATTTCGTACCTAATCCCCTATAGGAGCCGTCACAGCTAAATCGTTGTATATTACCGTCACGTGACTACTCCGATGAGATGTTAAGGAACTTTAACCGCCGGTTAAAGTTGTCTAATTGGTTAGATTCTAGACACTAAGAAGAAGCCAACTAATTAGGATTTTCTATCCCCGGGATGGAAAATTGCTATTAGCTTACTTACTACTAGCGCCTTGGCGACACCCTTGTACCTTACCAAGTCCCTAACAGCCTCCTTCCCCTCTATAGCCTAGTACATTCGCATAGTAGCAACCTATAAGCTTTAAGTCAGAAGCACCTATATAAGCCTATTATACCTATAACGATATTCCTTCTTCTAGATACCCCAAGCATTTCCCCCTATATATATATAGCAACCACAGCGTCGCCGGAGCTCCGCCTTAATAGGAGGGGGGGTAGTGTCATAGAACCCGACCGTAGGGGCCTCTATAGGAGAACCCCATGCTCTCGCGTATACCTCGCGTACAGCTTATGTCAGCTACGCAAGGGTATATCACCTCCTTACGCCCTTAACCCTTACGATCGATCGCGTAACGTCTTGTAGACTCCCTAAATATATACGCTTTGTAGCCATTGCCCACGTTCCGTAACAATATTATACTAGATAATCTATTAGAAAATAAGCTTGTAATAATATTACGTAATAAGACTTATGGGAGAAGCCTCTTAGTAGGAAACTGACTAATTAGATAACTTTAACCAGCGGTTAAAGTTCCTTAAAATCTCTTTAACTACCTATATAGAAAATAAGCAATATATAGAGTTTTAGCCCTATAACCTTATTTTTAATAAGTTATAAGCCTAGGTTCGCCTAACGAGCTAAATCTAATTGCTTTATTATTAACGATAATTGCTATTGCAATATTACCACATGGGCGTTGAAAAGTCGTTAAATATTTAACTAACTTATAACGCTAAAACCCTATAATAAGCGGCTACGTAGCTGCTAATAATAGACTCTATGCTAAATGTAATAAGAGGATCCTACTAAGAATAAGCCTAGTATAGTCCGTAATTAAATAGCGGTACTAGAGGCTTAGGAGGACCTCTTATTTAGTGGACAATTTTACTATTATTAATAAATAAAATAATAGAGTTTTAAAAATAAAGTCTTATAATAACTGTATTAGTAGTGGATTAAAAAAAGCTTATTAAAACTGCCTATACTGGCTAAGGAATATATTAAGTTAAAACCTATACTGTATAAACACTCCTTATAAAGGAAATAAATTTAATAATATTATCTTAATAAGGCCTATAGACTGCCTACTATAAACCACCTATAAGCCTTACTAATATAATCGACAAATGTACCGCCTAAGCCTTTATCTAAAAGCTTATTAAATAGAAAGACTAGCTAATATTTAGTATTAATATACAAAACTACCTCCAATCTAAAAATATTAAGTATATTCTTAATAATATACTACAGCTCCTTTCTATAATTAAGTTAATTAAAAAAAATAGGTAGATTTAGGCTTTACTATTAAATAGCTAAAAATCAAGCTAGCTAACTTAGTAAAAGAATAGGAAAAATATAAGAAATAGCTAGCCTATATAGCCGGTTTTATTAACTAAAATATTAGCAATATCTATAAGCCGTTTATATTAAACGCTAAACAGGTGCTTAAGAAATAGAAGGTCCTAAAAGAACGCTTTAAGGATCTTAATCTGGCAGCTATTACTAATATTATAGCCACCTTTTTTACTAAACGCGTTTGAGATTTTAAGAACGTAAAGGAGTATAAGGGATATTATTGCGGTTACCTTAGGTTGCCCTTAGGACAACCTTTAGATGCCCCTTAGTTGGTCGCCGGTTACGTGCTAGAGGCATATACCTATAGTATATAATCTCTATAATCCCAGAGGCCTTACCTCCTTAAAAATTCGTCTCTCTTACCAATCTATCCTATTTTATAATTGTGCCTTATAGCCCCCTATCTATAAAGTCCCCTTACATTTAAATCCTTCATACTCTATTTAGAAGGGTAGCTGGCTTTAATAACCAGATTATTTATTTATATCTTTTGTTTATATCTACTATTTTCTCTTAAAATCTCGCAACGACCTAAACAGAAACTTTATAAATACCTTATAGAAAGCCGTTATATTAAGGCAGGAAGGTCCCTCTAATAGTAAGAGATTGCGATAATATAAACCTCTAGGTAAGATAGCTAAATAAGCCCTAATATCTAAATGCGCTAGGAGCTTAAAGACTCTTGCATACCTATAGTTGCCGCTAAGGAAAATGCAGATACCCTCTATAACGGACGCAATACTGCTAGAAAGTAACTGGAACCCCTCTAGCCCTACTTAGGCTAATTAGAAGACTAAGTGCTAGAGGCAACCCTAAGATCTTCCCCTAAGCTAGAAATACTAAAGAAATATACTAATATATTTAACTAGGGACTTAACTGGAACTTTCCTAGAAGATCACTGGCCTATAATTAGTATAGTAGTGGTATATAGACTGCTTATAAGCTAAGCGGGCCTACCCCTTTAGGTAATCTAACCTAAACACTAACTTAAGACCTAAGGCTTATTAGGAAATCCGTATTAGCTACTAGTACTAATACTACCTCTATAGCCGGAGCTTCCCTAGGCCCAAGTTTGGAAAGTTAAGAGCCCTATACTAATATCCTTTAAAATGGATATTGGGAAGCTATTATATGGCTCTTAGAAGCTATATAGGAGGAAGCTACTAATAAATATATTAGAACCCTTTAAGGGTAAATTTAGATCTAGTAGGGTTTAATCTAAGCTAGATAAGTTCTTTTATAACCTGGTTAGTGCTAAGGGCTTCCTAGGGGCTACTTAGTACCCACCTAAGGAAATATAGAAGACTTAGAAAGGTATCTATATAATAAATGGAAAAAGGATATAGACTAACTAGCTAAGGCCTTTAGTAGTCTAGAACTCCGTTATAGACCTAGCGCCCAATAGTTAGATAACTAGGTTTATAAAGTAGACAACTTCTTTAAGATGCTGATAATATAAGATAATACTAAAGAGCGTATATAATGGATTATTAGTAGGATTAAAGACTAATTGCTAAACTGGATTGCGCTTAATTAACTTAATAAAGAGCAAGTTACTATATAGCTATAGCTGTAAACTTTCCTAAAGGGTTAGACCTAAGATCTATAGGTTATATAATATAATAATACAGAACAATTCTAGAATAGTATATAGCTGGACCGTTAAGATTTCCGTTAGTTTATAAACTTTATAAAAACTTGTGCTTAATAGATAGATCTAGAGCCCTTTAAAAATAAAGATAGTAGTATTTATAAAAAGGAGAAGATTAGATTAATTTAGGCTAGAATTAAGCTAGCAATTTATAACGAAATAAAGCGCGTAGGAGCCCTATCGCGGATTACTATATATACCGATTTTAAATAAGCGGTTCTAAACGCTAAGAATATAGTAAGGAACTAGACCTCTTTTAGTAAAAAGCTAGGGGGTAGCTAGAAGCGTGGGCACTCTAGTAGTAATATAGGGCAGATATAAACTTTAAAGAAGTTGTGTAACGGGCGCTCCTAAAAGGTATATATTAGATAAGATAGATAAAGGTTTTACTAATATCCTACTAATGTCCCAGAGGAGATATAGTTAGATAGATAAGGGGTAAACATCGGCAAAATATAGTACCCTTTCAATAGCCTCAATGGTTGGTGGTTGACGCAATTGGCGCGCAGTTGAGGTTATTTGATAACTCGACCAACTAGCCTATATTATGTTTTTTTAACACGCAGCCTGTACGCAACCTGCGCGCAACCTACCAGTAATCTATATATTTGGTAACTATAATTATATTTACCTCTTTTATACTAATAACATATTTTAAATAAATAAAAGCTACTTTAAAGCTATTTATAAGGCTAGCAAAATAAATATTATTATTTTAGATAATTTAATATAATATAGCGATGGTTCTCTTCTACCTATCTACTTATTAACTTGCCTACCTGCCTATATTGCCTACCTATCTGCATTGCCTACCTATCTATATCGCCTACCTATTTATATCTGCTTACCTGTCTATATCTGCCTACCTATTAGCATCTGTCTACCTGTCTGCATCTACTTACCTATCTGTATCTACCTACCCGTTAGCATCTCCCTATTTATGCCTACCTGTCTGTGCTACCTTGATTTGATCAATTAATTAAATCGTTTATAGTGCTCGCTGGCTAGTCGTTGTCGTCTAGCTCTAGCGACGGTTGTCTAGTTCTAGCGACGGTCGTCTAGCTCTAGCGACAGTTATCTAGTTCTGGCGACGGTTATCTAGTTCTGGTAACGGTCGTCTAGTTCTGGCAACGGTTGTCTAGTTCTAGCGACGGTCGTCTAGTTCTGGCGACGGTCGTCTAGCTCTGGCGACGGTCGTCTAGTTCTAGTGACGGTCGTCTAGCTCTAGCGACAGTCGTCTAGTTCTAGCGACGGTCGTCTGGCTCTGGCGACGGTCGTCTAGTTTTGGCAATAGTTGTCTAACTCTGGAGACGGTTGTCTGGTTCTGGCGATAGTCGTCTAGCTCTAGTAACAGTTGTCTGGTTCTGGCGACGGTCGTCTAGTTCTAGCGACAGTTGTCTGGCTCTGGCAATAGTCGTCTAGCTCTGGCAATGGTCGTCTAGTTCTAGTAACGGTTGTCTGGTTCTGGCGACGGTTATCTAATTCTAGCAATAGTCATCTAGTTCTAGCAACGGTCCTCTACTGGCTGCCGTTCTAGTGCCTCCCTAGGTAGAGAGGATGTAAGAAAGGAAAGAAGAGTAAAAAAATAAGGCGGCTACATAGGCAGAGACACGTGTAGACGCTATTGGGAATATAGTGGGGACCTAATATAGAGCTTCGTATAGAGCCTCTATACGTAGAGCTTCGCGCAGAGCCTTGTGCAGAGCCTCTGTATATAGAGCTTCGTATAGAGCTTCGTGTAGAGCTTTGTGTAGAGCTTCTGTATGCAGAGCTTCGCGTAGAGCCTCGTGCAGAGCTTCGTGCAGAGCTTCGTGCAGAGCTTCGTGTAGAGCTTCGTGCAGAGCCTCCGTACGCAGAGCCTCGCGCAGAGCCTCGTGCAGAGCCTCTGTACATAGAGCTTCGTGTAGAGCTTCGTGCAGAGCTTCGTGCAGAGCTTCGTGTAGAGCTTCGTGCAGAGCTTCGTGCAGAGCTTTGTGCAGAGCTTCATGCAGAGCGTTGTGCAGAGCCTCTATGCGCAGAGCTTCGTGCAGAGCCTCTGTACGCAGAGCTTCGTATAGAGCTTCGTGTAGAGCTTTGTATAGAGCTTTGTGTAGAGCTTCGTGTAGAGCCTCGTGTAGAGCCTTATGCAGAGCCTCCAAGTAATAAAACTATATAAGATTATATAAGATTATATTAGATAATATATAATAGTTAAATATATAGCATATAACTTTACCTTAATTGCATGTTAAGAAATATATAGTAACCTTTTAAAGTTGCTAAGTAGGTTAACTGCGTGTTAAGAAATATACAGTTAGCTTTTAAAGTTATTAAATAGATTAACTGCGTATTATTTAACTTTTAAAGTTGCCAAGTAGGTTAATT
>Ga0307507_10003192_pt1 | contig 32461 bp, 32 predicted proteins | sample 7_EM_MG_FD_207223 | JGI IMG/M metagenome (GOLD analysis project Ga0307507, IMG submission 207223) | Populus trichocarpa ectomycorrhiza microbial communities from riparian zone in the Pacific Northwest, United States - 7_EM | ecosystem: Host-associated > Plants > Roots > Unclassified | place... | reverse complement strand
GAAAATGGGAGGAGTTGAATAGAGGACATGCAGAAGAAAGATAAATGCACCAGACACAGGCGAAACTGCTAACAGACTAAGCAGGAAAATCCAGTTCATATACAAATTAGCATTGCCTCCGAAAAAAAGTCTACACAGCAAAAACGCAGAGAAATCTGATCGTCCTACGCTCGTGACACCGACCCGGACAGGGATTGCAAGTAACTAACAATCGTCGTGGCATACTTGTCAACGGCCAACAGAGCTTCTTGTGCTTGGACGGGCCCCTTGAAAATGGCAACTATGATCACTTCTCCGGTCGTTACGAAAACAGCACCATCAGGGCCTTTCTTGAATACAATGGTTGGACCATTGGGTGTCTCATCAACACGGAGCTTGATATATTTTTCGCCCACGAGATGGACGCTCGTCTTTTCGACGCTGGTATCTTCAGGCTTCTCCGTTTGACAGAGCAATATGACATCCTTCTGCTCATCCGGACTCAGCTAGAAAAAAAAGGATTTAAGAGGATTGGAATATTATAAATCAAATTTATTATACCTCAAATCCTTCTGAAGTCCCCCAAACGCCTCCTTTTCGGCCAATAAGTGCTGCAGCGGAGATCTTTCCCAATCCCTGCTCCGGGTTTGCAAGAAAAGCGGTGACAGAAGCTAGAAGAGTGAGTTGATTGGAAAAACTGAGAGTCAGGGATGATGACATACGATTCCAGGCCATGTCTTTAGGATTGTAATTCACTGGATGCGATGCGATGAAAGCTGCAGATGGTGTCTGATAAGTGTAACCTCCTTTGTTTACGATTGTATCCACAGTATATGACGTCAGATTTCATCAACAGCAACGCCCAAAAAAAATAGAGAAATGATATTTAATCCAGCCAGTAGCTAAAATACGAAGTCCAATCTTTTATATTAAATAACCAATGCAGAGTTCCTACAAAAAATGAGAATAATTCAATCTATGAAAACAATATTTTCACGCCAAAATCGGTATTTTCATCAAGATAAGAGCTCTACCAGGTTCCAAACCGAGCAGAGCAGAACCAAGTTCATCCAATACAAACCGAGGTTTAAAATTATTATGACGATGTTTGAGCTTTTTGACGAAAACTGATCTCATAATGTGGTTATGTAAGGTGTTGGTCTCGTCAATCCGTCATTCATGCAACAGAATCCTGATTTCAGGCTAACTGTCTGGTACCATGGGCTCAAGGCGACCCAGTATTTCTCAAAATTCACGTCAGAATCTATCACAGTGTTAAAGAAGGACCTCACAATCCTGGGATTGCCTCAGCCCAAAAATCAGAACATCAGTTTGTTATCTCATGGGGCAGTAGAGTGCTGCTGGCCTTCTGCGGGAATGAATCCGGTATTTATGGTGGATTTTATCGCTTTATAATTCTGACTCTCTTTCGTAAGGTGCTGTACAGGAACCTCATGATGAAGACAAATCCAACTCCCGCTTTCCATGACACTATAAAGCAGTTGTCTATGTGAGCTACAGTCGTCGATTTCCCACTCACATATCTAATGTATGCATATACTACTAGTTTGAATATCGTCGTAAAGGAAACGTATGTGTTCGGCCTTTCGTGTTGCAGGTTTTTGATGTCCTGTCCTGTGTCAGGTCCGCCTCTCACCCACCTACTCTCAACTCCAACTTAGCGAAAACTGCTAGTTTAAAGAGATCATATGAGCAACGAGCGTCAACTTCTGTATCCGTTGCACCTACCGGCCGTTTGGCGGATACGGCCAGAGGTCAACAGAGTTCAAGCAATCAAAGTATCTCCGGTTACAGGCCACATCTTACTCACTCAACTGCAGCACCCAGTTTCTCTGGCGACGACTTTTCCAGACCAAACAAAGTTGCGAAAACACATTCTCAGGTTTTCCAGTTGTCCGCAGTGCGTGTAAAATCAAAATCGACTCGAAGTACGCTGACTTTTATTGGAAGAAATCTATCAATAATAATGGTCACCCACAAAATTCCTTTGCCCCTGTTCCAACAAACAGATTACAGGTCTTCTCTGCTTCTGTGTATTACCTATGAAGTCGTCTTAGAGTTTTTGCAGGCTTCCACCTCAACGACACCCTCGGTGAATCCGAATTCTTCCGTTAATCCTCCTTGTACCCCCGCTCGGCTCGCAACTAATTCCGCCTCGAAGGTGACGAGAATGAATCTTCAGCCCCTAAGAATGGCATCTAATCTCGATTCTACTGCCGTCGACGTAGAAAAAGAAAGGGTCGATGCGTTTCTAAACAACTTGGTTAGTTTCGCATATCCATGAGTGATAACACTGGGTGCTCACAATTGCAGTTGCAGCCAACGATGTCACAAAGAGAGCAGCCGAGGGAGACTGTACCGCTCCCACGAAACCCGATGTTCCAGAAGGTATCGCCAAGCAATGGTTCAACACTATCGAATGTTAGGATCGAGCGTCGACCCACTGCCGCAGAGAATTCGGATAAAATTGGCCAGGTCCCCGGTCGAAAGATTCCAAATTCTACGACTGCAAACATGCATGCAGGCACTTCGACTTCTGCACCCCCTAATTTTCAATCCTCCACTTCCCTTCCAACTCCTGTGAATACACCCCTTAATTCGGACTCCCTCCTGCGTCTGCTCCAGATTGCGACAACAGGCCAAGGAAGCATCATTCCCCTCATGCCTCCAAATCCACCTTCGATTGCCGCCAAGGGAACAGACGCTCCTGGGATACGGCCTGCTGCATTGAACCCTGCCACTCCACGATTATTGGAAGATGTATCACGGAACATCGGCGAGTGGTTTGCAGAGGGGCACGAATTGCGCAAGCATGGTGTACAGGAAGAGATTGATCCAGACAGCGAAAATGCATTGAAACTTGAGAAGGTTATTGAAGAGTTGAATACAGTAAAGAACGAGCTCGAAGAGGAGCGTAGGTCACGAAGGGAGGACAAGGAGCGGCTTGACGTTGAACGGCAGAGGAGAGAGGAAGCAGAAAATGCTCTTGCAGACGTCAGGAGAGAGTGCAGACAGCCATTTGTGGTTCCAAGTTTGTTGGATGCGTTTGTGGAACTATCGAAATTGACGACTAGAGGATTAAAGGACTCTGGCCCGCAAGTCGAGGCTTCTGTATACCCCTCATCCCGGGATCATCGTGAAGTTGAGGACGCTTCCAGTGCCGTCGTTCTCGGTCGTGGTATTAATTCATCTCATGAAGCAATCCCTCCACCAGTGCCGCAACGGACCAAAGTCAAACTCGAGCCCTTAGATGACACGGTTATCCTTTAGTCTGACTTTATGTTCACCCTGTACCAACATTTACCAAGCAACGGGAATTATTCTATACTTCATTATCACAATAACAATTGAATTTGGTGGCAAGCCGCGATGCAGATCAAGTTGGTTGCTAATTATACTCTTTCAATCAAACGGAATGCTGGCACGCACCACCCACATAGACAAATTCATAAAGAATGTAACCTCAAAACGAGCGTTCATGACGTCGACCACAGCATGCTCTGAGGCCAAGCCCGACTATTACTCAGGACCTTTGGAGGGCACAGCCCCATATCATCGTTGCTATATCTTGCTTCATGCACGAGATCGACCCTCAAATTTCCCAAAGGTCTACCAGACAGCCGTCTCTCGTGAATTACTCACTCGCGGCATTCGGTGGGGCGGTGGGGTATCAGTGAACTTCTCATGGATGGATCACTTTTCACACCAGAATTCGTCCGGAAAGTCGCCTGCTACTGTGTTCTCTCGTCTTGGTGGAAGGCTGGAGATCCCAGACGTTACACTAGAAAATTTGGACGATGTGGAAAGCCAGATTTTGAAGCACCTTGAAGGTCCCTCAAGTCCTTCAAGTTTTACAGAACATACTTCGAAGAACGTGGACGTTTACGTTTGTACACACGCAGCTCGTGATTGCCGGTGTGGGGAAAGGGGTCAACAGGTATACGAAACCCTTGTTCGAAGTGTTGAAGAGGAAAGAGTGCGGAATCCATCGAGTCTTGCACATCGTATCAGAATCGGAGCTGTGGGACATGTTGGCGGCCACCAATATGCAGCCAATGTGCTGATATTCCCTCATGGCGAATGGTGAGTGCTCTCTCAAATGTGTTTTGTAAGTTAGGAGACTTAATATTGTTTCACAGGCTTGGTTGTGTCAACCCAGAAGATGTTCCTTGGATTGTTCAGAGACTCATCAATGACCTCAAGGTTGGTGTTCACCCGTTGAGCCCAAGTGAGCGTCCCTTTGCAATGGCACATTGGAGAGGAAGGATGGGCATGACACAAGAAGAAATGAAGGAACTCCATTCCTCATTCGCGGGGCAGACTAATTCAGACTCGTCGGACGAAGTCTAAGATGCCACCTTCAGAATGTAAGAGTCGGAAACGGTTCATTATTTGCCTCCATCACGGCCCTACTATCTACTCGAAATGCCGTTTAGACATACTACGTGAAGCTCTGTTTATGTTTCCATAGAGAAATCAAGTTTTACAGAATGCTCACGAACCCATTACCGCAAAATAGACACTTTGTGACTGCATTCAGAAGCTCCTCGACCACCCAACTTCGAGAGATGATTGGCAACTCTTGCCCTTGACTCTTATCCAGCACTGAGGGTGGCAGAAAGGCCTTTCTACAACACCCGACACAGGTCCTGACCCAAGAGGTAGCGAGAACAAAAGTAGTGACAGAACATCTCGGCCACGAATGACCATTTATGCACCTTGCGGAAATCACGTCCTCGAACGGAATGGTGACTCCGCAAGCAGGACAGATTTCATCCAATTTATACGTGTCTTGGGTAATTCCAGTCGATGAGTTGAAAATGGGCAACAGAAGCGCCGAGAGTTTGTTTCCTTCCTGTCTCAGGTCTGATTCCATTCCGTGAAGAGTGCTTTTCACGACCAATCGGGAAGCAAAGGGCAAATCAGTAACTAACAGTAGGACATGGGTCAGCAATACACCAACATGTCGAAAAAAGACACCAACAATTCAATAATCGGGCCACGGCGACCAAATGTTGAATGATAATCTGTGAAACTAGGTTGGAAATTGTGTTGAGGACAACCTCAGCCACTACTCCACACTTATTTTGAACTTCCTCGCTTGCTGAATTTTTCTTAGAAAGACAAGAAATCAAATTCATATTGAAGAATTCGCGTACGGTTGCTTACCCAAGCAAAGTCCGCCAAAGAGAGCCTCATCCTCAAGGACAAGAGTTCATCCCAACCATACAAGTTTGTAGCAAGGCTAATGCAGAATTGTTTTCGCAACTCGGCACTAATCTCTCCTGAATCCCATGAGGGAATAACCACCCGCTTAGAATAATCATTATTTAGGACTGGGCGGAGGACATCGAGCAGTTGAACGTAACATTCTTTCAAGCGTTTTGAATCTCCTAGATGGAGGAAGTAAGGTCTGAGTAGATGGAGGGGCGAAAGATTCCAACCTAAAAAACATCTCACAGGTGAAGACAAGAAGAAAACACAGGACGCACATGTTTTTGCTGAATTCAGCAGAAAAGCTAGATTTTCAAGGTCACAGGAAACATTTTCATTCCATAATTGAGATACGATGAGTGTGCTGACACGCTTTGAGTCCTGCTTGTAACTGAAGTCTGATGGATTAAATGACCTAGATAAAGACAGGGAAAAGTGAGTTTAATTTGTATCTACCAGTCATCGAATGCACGTACTCGTATGCCCACATGAAGGTGGCATCCCCATCATATGAGACTACCCCGTGGATTTTACAGATGTCGCTCTTGTCTACATTGCCTTTTTCCGTGCTATGGAACGTCATCTTTGCCGTGTGAGACAACGCATCAGAAGTGAGCCATTCTCTAAAATTCTCTGGGCGTGCGACCGACACTGAAGATTCGGCAAAATCGGGCTCGGTACTTAGATTTTGAACAACATGGAAAGATCCATCAGTGAGCGTTATCACTAGAGCATCCGATTTGCGGAGGTATGTGAGACCTGAAGCTGGATGAAGAGCTAAAGAATTTCGAGAAGTTGTAAGTCGAATGATGCGATATCCAGTCCAGTATGTCGTAGAAGAGCCTTGCGGTTGGGAGAAGAGTTTGAGAAGGCCAGGCTTGGAAGATACAAGTATGGACTATAAAGATGGGTGACATAGGCAGATAAGATGAATTCAACGACCTACACTCCTTCCAGGAATGGGAACCCAATTAAACACGATGCCAGCATTACCGTCGGCTTGATATATCAACCGAGGAGTCCTCTCCATTGATTCTTCAATGTCGAATTGTGGAGTAAAAGAACGGACATCAGACTGTTTCAGTTTTTGAGAAACTTTGATTAAGCCAACAGACCCGTCGGAGGCACCGTAAGCGAGAGTTCCTTCGTCTTCCTTCATATCAGAATGTATTAAGAAAAATAGAAGGGAGTTTTCGCTTACAATGGCCCGGAGCAATAATATTCCAAGAATCAAATGCTAGACGGGTAACCCATTGGTCGGATATCGACAAAGTCTGGAGGTACTCCACAGAGTCACCGGTTTTGTACCTAAAAGTCTCATTCAGAATCGGAATATGACCTTCAATAGATAGTACCTCAGCAAAGTTATAAAACCTGCGCGACTGCCAAGAATGAGCAAAGAACCGTCCAGTCGGGGTGTAGGCGACAAGTCAAAATCGACTTGCGTCGTCCACTCGATACCTAAAGTCAGAAAGAATGTGAGCTACAGGGAAATACACTCCAAAGGATACAAACTTGTAATCTGGGCTTGTAGTATAGACTCTGCCGGATCGATCCTGCTCAGAATAGTAGGAGTAATGTCGGAGATCTTTCTGTGTCGTGAGTAGAAAGAGCAGGATATGACACCACTTACTTTGACCCATTCACCCTTGATGAAATTTTTCCCTGCCATCCAAAGAACGACGTCCATATTGGCACTCAGCGTGACTACAACACATCTTTACAAAACTAAGATATTAATATTAGATGACATCAAATTCACTGACCCACCATTCTTCGTCAAGCCAGTCGGAGAAATGGCAATAGAGACCACGGAATCGTCCAGAGAACCAAGAGATACTGTGGCCCATGCTGGAAAACGAGTAAAAATTCTGTCGCACATCCACTTTTAAGATCACATACATTGTGAATAATCCGTCCATCTGGTTGGTGTTTTTTTTTCCGTGTCAATCATCGTTTTAAACCAACCCAGATGCCAACCATCCTTACTCGAGGAAGGAACAACAGGATCCGTGTCAAAATTTATCCCATGGTCTGGCGTCTAATGTGGTCAGTGCGTTTTTTGCATGCACCAACTTGAGGTGACGTACAAATATGTAAACGGCGTTCTTCGTAATGAAACACACTTGTCCGTCGGGGGTCCAACGCAAGCACCTCGGTGATGGGTACGCAATAACACTTGATAGGGTCGATGCAGAGTATATGACACTCATTGCAAGAAAAGGACGGTCGGCCCGGAAATCCCGGGCTTATGAGGATCAATTTCCGGACTTTAAATCCAATTTAAATGTGAAAGCTATTGAAGTGGTGAAGTATTCAAGGCACGAGATTATCTAGAATTTGACATCCTTAGGGACTGCAAGAACGGCATAGAGTTAGACGATGTCATCGCCATTGGCAGTGACGGTGAATTTCTTTTTGTATTTTGACTATGCCTGCCTTATGTAGCGAATTTTTTCAGACCAAATACCCACAATTCGCTTTCAACACTCAGTGTTCTATCACACCGAAGTATTTAAACCAAACCCCCTCCCACTCTCGTTTAGTGCAAAACTTCCAAATCGAGTCACGGCACCCACAAAGTCCAGAACACAGCCATTCCATTTCTTGACAAGATGTAGCCTTCATTTCTCTCCTTTCTAGTCCTTACTTTGTTCCTGCTTTCATTTGTAACGGGCAATGCCTGACTTTTCTCTTGTTACTTGTACATCGATCGTCACTGCCGGTGGATTCACGTAACTCGAACGTGACGGACTGTGAGCTTCAGTAATAGATAGGCAGCGGGTTAGCTACACATTGACCACCCATAATGGGGCACAGGTGCACAACTCGACACACTCCAAGCTGCATCCTTGTTGGTATCGGTGGAGTGCAATGCATTGTTGAATTAGGGTCGCAAGATTATCTTCCTCATTCCTTGAATTTGTTGTCAGCTCAAAAAGGTTCTGTAAAGGCGGTGAGGTGCACTCACTTATCGGGATCAGAGCTATTTTTCTTGAGCTTATCACGGAGGTACGGAAGGAGTGTTCGTGCCGCTGTGAAGCTAGACTTCAAAAAATACATTACATTTGCACTGGATTTTCATACATATACACTTGTTGTTCACATTCTATAAAGATTGGACTTGTCGACCGATCGTTAAAAGAAATCAATTCCTCCTAGACACCCTGCCAGTGGTTCCGAATTGATTCGCTATTTTGCCATTAAAAAAACTCTCAAGTTCAATTTTGGCATTCTTGTGATCGCCTAAAAGGCCACCCGGCGTCGCGAGATGGCTCCTTCTGAAAAAGAAAATATCAAACCAATCGCTCGCAGGAAACATAGGATTGCTTACGAGTCTGGGAACCAAGTCCGCATGATATGGAATTTGTTCGCAGCAGCCTCCAATACGTTTCGGGAGACCTTCTCTTCAAGAAAGGGTAAATCCATCCTTTCCTCCTCTTGGAAATGCTCAACGAGGACACGGAAGATCCTATCAAGCTGAGACGCATCCGAGGAATCAGACTGGTGGCTCAAAAGCTTATACAAGCGTTTATTTAACTCCTGCGAATTCAAAATGATTTAGTCATCATTTGCGATGGAATTAGGGGGATTACCTGATGATCTGCTACCTCTTTCTCTAAATTCCCTTCGGCACTTATGAGCAGAGGGTGAACGACGAGCTCCTCAATTATGGAGTGGCGGATAATTTGCCATAAAAATTGATCAGACAACCTTTTCTGAGCATCTCTATCGGTGGCTGCTTTCTGATCTTTATAATAACCCAAAATCTGGACTTAATGAGTACGCAAGATCTAAGTGCAAATTTAATACAAGACTCACCCTATTATGATCCCGCTTGATAATGTCATTGAGGGTGTGGGTTGACATGGTTAAACAGAAGTAGACGGAGTCTTGAGGAGTGAAAAAAAGATTTAATTGTGATATGGGTGGACGTACTTCAGAGATGTCCTTATATACCCTGAATAAGGAATCGTACTCCCATTCAACCATTCAATTGGACAACTGGAGAATTGCGACGGGCAGTGAATGCTGCAACAGATGACCATAAGGTCGTTGTGCTTGGATTCGGTTGGACAGATCCCCGCCAATGAGAATCAGAAAATTAGTCCAAAGGGGCTCAACCAAGTCCCGACTGTCCTGAAGGGGAGAAAGAATTCGACTACGACGCACCAAGATCGGTAACCGGTCCTTGGATGGAGCGACAGGTGGTCTCGAAAAGCTAACAATATCAGAGGTTTTCTTGTCACCCTCGCCTCATGCACAGGTCGCTGTCAGGTTTCAACTCCATAAATAGTGGGGCGGCAAACCTTTAAGGCTCGGACTCGTTTTCCCGAGTCAGTCCTGAGAAGGATGAGTTTCAACTAATGTGATAGGGCCGACTTTTTGATTACCCCAAGGTGACATAGTAATAGTTCTCCCTCAAGTTGGAGTTTCCGTTAGTGAAACGCAGTTCTTGATCATGAAGCGATCAGCGGGAGTTCGTCCCGGGCCGGATTGCCTATCAATTCATGTAAGTTGTGCCCCATTAGTATTAGAGCAGCGACATAACAACTCTTGGCACTGATGATGCGACAAGTTCAGCCGCGGTCCGAATTGTGCCGAATAGACAACTGATGAACGTTTGAACCGTGAACGTGAAAGCGAACTATTATCAAATAGAAGTTATCTAATCGAAAAAAAAAGAATACAGTAACACCCCTAGAATGAACAAATCGAGTCGTCGAGCATCGAAGGTGGAGGTTTTCGGTAGCTCGGAGAGTGTTTTCTAAATGTCACCACCCCTTGTCCATCTTCACAGCTCTCACTTCGCGTTGACAGACGGGAATCTGCTGTGTTGCGGCGTTTGGGTGTTCCATCTTTCATCCGAGACGAATCTTGGTATACTCCAAGGCTTTCGTCTGGATATTCTGGGATAAATGATAACCTTTGAGATGTTACGTCAGTGACGGGAGGACGACGGCGCTCTGAATGCCTGTGAGTTGGATTGGACGAATATGTTGAGGGGAAGGTAGAAACAGGCTTTATCGTATCTTTTCTTTGAGGTGTGAGCCTTTCCGAGTTCGACCATTCGCGGCCCAAGCATTTGCCGGCCTCTTTCTCGACGTTCTCAGGAAAGACAACCTCGTACGGCACTTCGGAACCCAATCTCTTTCGAATTCTGTCCATCTTGGCTTTACGATGGGTATGAGAAGTAGGGATTGTGAACGAAGGAATGGTGATGACAGGATCTGTAAGAGACGACTTGAGAGGATTCTCCGAATTTGGAGGAGGGGGTGCACAGGATTCGGAACTTCCTTGACGTTCGGAGAGTCCCATAGTCAAGTTCGGGTTCACTGGCCAGTTGGTCACCGCCATGAGTTCGAGACGCAGTGATTTGGAGGCAACGTGGATTAGGGGAATCTGGCTCGATTCATTGTTGTGGCTTGGAATGGCCGAATTTCGCTGGGGATAGCAAAACCATGAGACCTCATCCTTGTTTTCCAACACGAGAGTGGGGCATGAAGACTCAAATGAGGATCGGCCATCTGGTGGGCCAGTGAAAGGAAGAGAGGAAGCAGTTGTTCCTGTGATCGGGGGAATTAAAGGCCGAGCTCTGACACTGTAAATTTTACACACCATCTGGGTTGTATAACGAGTCGATCAGATGAGGAGGATAGCCCAATATCTGTTCAATCTTCTTCGCCTTCCGCAAAAGAAGAGAACGTTGCTTCGTTGTTAGATTGTTCGTCGTAGGAGGAGGGATCGGATACACCACTTTCGCCATCGGCTCGATTCGGAGGCGATTATGACAATCGGTGAAATAGAGGTGAAGGGGAGATGATTAACGGGAAAGCAACAAGTCGAGTGCAGGTTGACGCGCTGAGGAGGTCCAGAAGTCCCTCACCGGGGTTTTATATCTGAACTGGACAAGCGTCGGAAACATGTCATCGCGTAAGAACAAAAACGAGGATGTAACGTTGCTCTTGTGACTGGTGTGGAGGTGGGCGTTTTTGTCGTCTATATCAAATTAGGTTAAAATTGAACTTACCAAAAGCCGATGTCTATTGTTTTGGTTGACATGTGCAACAATAAGCGGGCCATCAACGTTCTAAATTTGTAGTCTCTTAAGAAACCAGGTGCGGTTAATCATTTCAAATTTGGCAGCCTGAGTGTGGAGGAAAGTATATCAAGTCAGTGGAAAAACCACTATGCAAGACGGTATGGATCATATCTTGGCATGACTGAGTGCAAGCTCTATTGATAGGATTTATGAGTAGAAGAACAATGAACTTCATGTAGCTCCGCAAGATATTAGATAAGAGATGTGCCAATGGACCAGCAAATTTAAACCAATTCATCATGTCATAATGGTCTGCAGACTGTTGCGCCTTGGGTGGATGCAGCATGGACTTATGTCATGATTAAATTGGGTATGTTAGCTGTGGCTTGGCCCATCGGATATGGATATACCACTGGACAGAATCTAGAAACTCAAATAAAAACGACCAAACTGTAGATAGACAGAACGGAGCCTCAATGATGCGTGTCCGATGGCTCTTCTTGCGAGAGGCGCAGGGTGGTGTTCCAAGCAAAAGCCAAGGACAAGCCAACTTGCCACGATGCCCGAGAACACGTTATTGCCAGCTACCTCAGAGCAGGCCCAGGCAATTCATTGTGCATCCAAACTTGGGTAGTGTACAGAAAAGGTGGTAGGCAGAGACAAGTGGCGGCTGAGGCACACCCGCATTGCATTATTTCAGGGGACTGCGTGGGAGTTGCGGCACATTCGAATCCAGTATCCGCCACCACCTCAACAAAACTCAAAGTCCTTTGTCTGCCTTTATCTTTCGCCGTACTGTATTCAGGTAGAAAGGCATTACTACTGCTCCATTCCTGATTCATGTCCTTCTTCAAACGCCACAAAATCGTGGATGAGCCCGACTCTGATAATGACGATAATATCGACCCAGAGTTGCGCTTACGAACAGTGCGCACGGCTGCCTCTGCCATAGCAGAGTCAATAAAGTCAGAGCAGAGGGCAGAGAGGAGGAAGTCGAGACACAGAGGGTTCTTCCGGCGTGGTGCCGCCAAGAAGACCGTGAAGCCTGTTCCTTCAACAGAAGGCCTTGTTCCCTCAAAAGTTGTTGGTACCAGACGGAATGTCCACGTGAATCACCCCTTGTCCGCCATGGAAGTAGATCGCGACGGTGAACCTAGAGCTCGTTATGTGCGGAATAAAGTGCGGACAACCAGTATGTATCCCACAGAGCTCTACTATCTCAGTACGCTCATCTGGTCACAGAATATACAATCCTATCATTTGTACCCAAGAATCTGTACGAGCAGTTTCGACGGTGAGCCACTCATTATTGGTACTATCGTTCAGTTCTTGATGTCAATGCTAGTGTTGCTAACCTCTTCTTCTTATCACTTGTCATTCTACAATGTAAGCGCCAGTGATTCCGCCTGATGATAATTCTTAATCCTATACTCTAGTATTTCCTATATTTGGCGCCGCAGCCGGTTCGATTGCCGTTTTCCCACTTGCTTTCATTTTGACCGTAACCGCCATCAAAGATGGAGTAGAGGATTATCGTCGTGGCACACTTGACGAACAAGTTAACACGTCAGCTGCTACCAAGCTAGGCGGTGGATGGCGGAATGTCAATCAACCGAAAGATCCACGTAATTGGTTTCAGAAATTGCTTGGCTTGAATCCACCAGGTCGGGTGACCAAGGGTGTACGCAAGCTACGAGACAGGGAGGCAGGCGAAGCCGGTCATGATATCCGCTTGGTACTCTCAAAAGGCGGAGACGATTCGTCTAGTGTCCTTACGCATGATCTCAGTCAAAGCAGTTTAGATTTGAGGGGAGCAGGCGGTCGCCGTCTGGAGGATATCCAGAGTGTGGACGAGCATAGTTACCCTCCGGTTTCACTCTCCGAGGCGTCGAACCTATCAACTTCGGAAAGCACCACGCAAGTCCACAGCCGCGAATGGGGCCAATTTGGTTCTTTATCTCAGTATCAGCAGTCTATCCGCTCCCAAGCTGGTATAGGTGTGATTGACTGGAAGAAACATCCAGCAGGTTCTGCCCGTTGGGAACGGACTTTATGGAAGAAGCTTGAGGTTGGAGACATCGTCCTTCTTAGGGACAATGACCAGGTTCCCGCCGACATTGTCGTTCTGTCTACATCAGATCCTGATGGGCTGTGTTATCTGGAAACCAAGAACCTTGATGGAGAAACCAACTTGAAACCACGACGGTCTGTGAAAGCAACCTCGAGCATCACTTCGGAAGAGGACGTCGAAAAATCGACTTTCTATCTTGACTCGGAACCTCCGCACCAGAATCTATACTCTTACCACGGCGTCTTGCGCTACAGGGACCCATTTAGCGAGGAAGAGAAACAAGATGCCGTCACAATCAATGAGCTATTGCTACGTGGTTGTGCGGTGCGAAACACTTCTTGGATTATCGGTTTGGTTGTCTTTACCGGCGCGGACACGAAAATCATGCTCAACGGTGGAGACACCCCTTCGAAACGCAGCAAGATCGAAATGGAAACTAATTTTAATGTTATTGTCAATTTTTGTGTCCTGACTATTATGTGCCTTGTCGCGGCAATATTCAGCGGTGTCGCACACGCAAAGGTGGCTCGGAGTGCAACTTATTATGAAATTAATGCGGATCCGACAAATTCTTACATCGTTACTGCTCTAATCACATTTGTGTTAGTACCTCTGTCTATTTGCTTTCTTGATCTGACTCACTCTTTTTGGATTAGTTCCTGTCTCATTGCGTTGCAGAATATCGTTCCAATATCTCTCTATATCTCCATCGAGATCGTTAAAACGATCCAAGCCTACTTCATATCCCAGGACGTTGATATGTATTATAAACCATTCGACACGGCATGCGTACCCAAAACTTGGAATATATCGGACGACTTGGGCCAGATTGAATACATCTTCTCCGACAAAACCGGTACTCTCACCCAGAACATCATGGAATTTCAGAAGTGTTCGATCAATGGCGTGGCATATGGCGAAGGTGTCACAGAGGCTCAACGCGGTGCGGCGACCCGCGAAGGAAAGGCGGACTCCTTGGATCCCCAGGAACTTAAGGATAAGATGGCGAGCCTCAAACAACAGATGATTGCCATCATGGAGCGGACTTTCAAGAATCGTTATTTTCAAAACGACAAACTCACATTGATTTCTCCCAAATTTGCAGAGGACCTTGCTGACCGATCCAATGAGCAAAGGGGCCTATCAATTGCCTTTTTCCGTGCTCTCGCATTATGCCACAGTGTGCTCGCAGATAGACCTGAACCTACGACGGATCCTTTTCTAATCAACTACAAGGCTGAATCACCTGACGAGGCAGCACTGGTCGCAGCCGCCCGCGATGCAGGCTTTCCTTTCCTCGGAAAGTCGAAAGATACCCTGGAGATCGAGGTCATGGGTCAGTCAGAGAAGTATTCTCTACTAAAGCTGCTCGAGTTCAACAGCACCAGGAAGCGGATGAGCGTTGTCGTTCGAGCTCCGGATGGTCGTCTCATCCTATACTGCAAGGGAGCAGACTCTGTTATTTATGAACGGCTGGCTAAAGATCACGACGAACGCCTCAAGGACCAAACGAGTAAAGACATGGAGATGTTCGCAAACTCTGGTTTACGGACTCTATGTATTTCATACCGGTATCTCGACGAGGAGGAATACTTGACATGGTCGAGGCTATACGATAATGCTACAAGTGCGATCGAAAATCGGGAAGAGGAAATTGAAAAGGCAAATGACCAGATCGAGCATTCTCTACTCATTCTCGGCGCTACTGCACTGGAAGATAAACTGCAAGAAGGCGTCCCTGAAGCGATCGAGCTTCTGCACAGAGCCGGGATTAAGCTTTGGATTCTGACGGGTGTGTTGGTTCACATTTTCGGATTCTCTTCTTTACTGAAAAGTAGTTTTTAGGCGATAAATTGCAAACTGCGATCGAGATTGGCTACAGTTGCAACCTCCTGAAGCAAAATATGGATGTCATGATACTTTCGGCAAGCTCTCCTGAACAAGCTCGAGCACAAATTGAAGCTGGGTTGAACAAAATTGCATCTGTTCTCGGGCCACCTTCGTTAGACCCTCGTAAACGTGGATTCGTACCTGGTGCCCAGGCCGCTTTTGCCGTGGTCATTGATGGCGAAACACTTCGATACGCTCTTACACCTGATCTGAAGCCTCTCTTCCTTAGCCTAGGCACACAATGCGAAACCGTTGTGTGCTGTCGTGTGTCACCGGCGCAAAAGGCTTTGACCGTCAATTTGGTATGTCTTTCCTCTCAATAATGGATTTTAACTCACCATTGTCACCTGGTTAGATCAAGGAAGGCCGAAATGCCATGACTTTATCAATCGGTGATGGTGCCAACGATGTTGCTATGATTCAGGAAGCAAACATCGGATGTGGACTCTTTGGTCTAGAGGGGTCCCAGGCTGCCATGTCCGCAGATTATGCTTTTGGACAGTTCAGGTTCATAACGAAGTTACTTCTGGTACACGGACGATGGTCATATCAACGCATTGCGGATATGCACGCCAACTTTTTCTATAAGGTTCATTCTATCGTTCGACTCCTGCCGAATCACTCACCTTCAAAATAACAGAACGTAGTTTGGACATTCGCCTTGTTCTGGTATCTACCTTTCAATGAGTCCGTTTAGTTCCTGCGACACGCATTCGTATCTTTTTGCTGACTTTGATTGAAGGTTCGACGCAACTTATCTATTCCAATACACCTTCATCTTGCTTTACAATCTTGCGTTCACCGCACTGCCCGTTATTGTTCTCGGAGGTACTTACCTTCATTGCTTAAGGATCTCAAAAGTACTGATGACTCTCGCTACATAGCCTTCGACCAAGACGTAAATGCAAAAGCGGCTCTTGCATTCCCTCAGCTCTACGTCCGTGGTATCCGCGGTTTGGAGTACACGCGTACCAAGTTCTGGATGTACATGTTTGATGGTTTGTATCAGTCGTTGGTAGTCTTCTTCGTCCCTTTCACGGCGCAAATTTATGGTTTGCCAATTTCGTGGACTGGAAGGGATGTCAATTCGTTGGCAGACTTTGGGACTACCGTTGCAGTCGCTGCCATCGCTGCAGCGAATACTTATGTCGGTTTGAATACTCATTAGTAAGTTTTTTTTTTCGTTTTTCCGCATTTTCGGTTGAACATGATCTTTCAGTTGGACTGTTATGACCTGGAGTGTAGTCTTAGGATCGACAATATTGATGTTGCTCTGGGTTGTTCTGTACTCCTTCTTCCCGGTTACCTCCCTCCTCCCGAGCAACTTCGTGGACGAAGTTTCAATTTTATTTGGGACGGTCAGCTTCTGGGCTACAGTCATTGTGACGGTTTGCATTTGTCTTGGTACATCCTTTTTCCTTCCCATCCAATTATGTTATTAATTTCTCCTTTCTCCTATGATAGCTCCTCGGTTCATCGTCAAGTATTGGAAAGCTGTGTACTATCCTCTGGACAAGGACATTGTTCGCGAGTTGTGGGTCGAGGGGGACCTTAAAGACCAGCTTGGCTTGAAGCACCACAAAGTTCGCCGTAACAGGAGTACATCTGGAAGTGCTCTTGAGTCTGCCCCGATTTTCAACGAGCTGAATAATCGTTCACTGTCTGAACTCGAGAACGCGCATGATCCCTTTGGCGCAACACATCGGGGCAGCGGGGCCAAACCAACTACCTTATCTGTTCATCCTCCTATGAGCCAAGTCACTGATTCAACACTTGCTGAACATGATCCCCTTGGCGCCTTTCAACAACCCACCGATTCAGCTCAAGATATCGGAGAGCCGAATGTGGCATCATCCCGATTTTCTTACTACTCCGCTTCCAACTTGCCTCCGGTTTCACCACTACCTTCGCCCAAATTCCCAAGCTCTCCGAGTTCAAATCCGTCACCGATACCTCTCCAAAAGCCAAACGTTGCATCTTCAGCGACGACACGAGGGACACCGATGTCAACTATACCAATGCCTTCCCAACCTACTACATCTACCCTATCAGTACCACCAGCCATGTTTGGTCGGTCATCACCCAATTCCGAGATGCGAGCGCGTATTGCATCTCAAAGTGACTCACGAGGTCCTTCGTCGTGGGCATTCGATTCATTTGCAATGCAGCGGACTCCGAGTGAGATGTCCCACACATCGAGTGCCTCATTTGCAACTGCAAATGACGACTTCGAATTTGAAGAAAGAAGCATGGGGCAGCATCCAATACCGTCGATGTCTGGTTATATGGAACCCGAGGATGATGGTAATACCCTGAAAGAGTTTCGACGTAAACGGACAAGCGAGGACTCAGCTGTGACCTGGGAAGGTGCCAGGGCTATGTAATTTATTTCTAGGATGCTGGGATGTTATTTCCTCTCATATATGTATACTTTCGACTGCACAATCCATAATTATTTACTTATTTCTGTAGACTTTGCTGACCAATTCAGGCCATTGCTCCAATTCCCGAGGTCCCGGCATCTCCCGGTTACTATCACTTGAGCAATTCCTCCTGCTCTATCATACAAGACTCTTTTCAACCTCCTGTGGTATGTTGTTCACCAAATGTAGTTTTGATCTCAATTTTTGTACATAGCAATGCAAATCACATGTTCTATACTGGTTCAGGGCCTTATAATTTATAATTACGCCGACCACCTTATAAGAACGAAAGGTGGATGAAAAAGCCAGAATCCGTCAAGTTTGGAGCCAGACCTGACGCTTGAACTATTGGCATCATCTGCGGGACACAAATAGCAAATTGAATTTAGGATCTATTTTTTGTTGAATGCAATTTTAAACAAAATTTCGGGTTGCCTCAATATGTTTTAAGGTTTCTGGTACACGAAGGAGCAGAGCATCAATTTCTCTTTCGAGTTGATCATCATCCCACTCGCTTCCAATTTTTCCAAGATAACGGACGCTACCAAATCAAAAGGATTCAAGAACATTAGAGAAAATAACAAACCTTTGAGCGAGCAGCATCAAGCCCTCACTACCAACTTGTTCCCAGGTTTCTGGTGTTGTCCTGTCACAGTTGACAAGAGTCTCTTGTGCACTGATCGCGGCTTTCAGTGCCAAAAGCCAATTATCCGTCGATTCTCTTGCCTCCTATACCATCATGAGCATTTCAATACACATCCTACAGAAAATAAATATTTTACCATCAGCTCCGTCATTAAAGGTGGCTTTGGCTGTGAGGTAGATGAGTACTAGAGAAGAGAGTCAGACACCATAAAGAAGAACAAATTTAGTTGGAGCGTGCATTACATTCAGCTCGGAGATGTGATCGTTTTGAAATGGCCGTTAACATATCGATATAACTTTGAAGAAGGATCGAGAACAGGAGTTCTGAGACTATACATTAATGAAGTCAGAAATTGGATTGAATAAAAAATATATATCGTTTACCTCGAAGCATTCCAAAGAGAGTTTTGTCACGCGTATCATGCCTCACGAGTAGCGTAGATGAATAGGTGAATGATGTTCCATCATATCGGAAAAAGTAGAACGTCTGCCAGTCAGTTAAAATAGCATAGACGGTCGGAGGGGGTCGAAGATCTCAACCGCGATTACGTTCATAGGCAGCTAGACAATAGACGTTCAGGGTACGCATGCTTATGTGGTACAAAGCACACTCACATGAGAGCTCAAGGAAAGTTTGTGCGATGCAATCCTTCTCATCTTCTGATTTTAGCTTCATCTCGATAAGGAGTAGCAGGATTCCACGAATCATGCAAATCTCATGCTTAACTTCTCCTCCTGAAAATGATCTAGACCCGGACTCAGGTTTGTCAATCAACCGTCCTTGGAATAGGGCGATTATTGGAACATGCCACTGCCACTGTCTGTCAGTGCGAAATGAAAGTTGAGTTATCTAGTTAAGACGAGATACACACCGCTTTCATAAGTCGCACCCTCGCCGCCTCTCTTTCATGGAAGTTCCTTTCCTGATAAACGTCAGTGTACTTGGCTGATGATTTCATCATCGTCTTATGAAATGATGGTGGCAGCGCAGAGTGACCGTAAGCTGGCTAACACCTCCGTTTGCGTTCAAGTTAAACTTCTTTGCCACATTTTGCCATTTTGCCCCAGAAACTAGTGGAGGACTTTGTTGAAAACTTTTTATGTCGCCCAGGCTGACACCGATCATGCGCAGAAGCTCAAGAACGGAGGTGATTGTGCACTGTTCGTCTGACCACTGAAGTAGCTTGGCAAACCCAGATCTGCCGAGCAAGGTCCGGAGTATGTGATGGTGTATCTGAAATCTTTATCTTTTTGGACTTTCTTTGGTACGGCATCTTCGAAGTGGATATGATTCAAGTTTGAGAGTTTGTGTCTTGGGTTGGTGGGCAACCTCATCGGACCGGTCCGGTGGTCCCGGATGAACTGTCTATAAATAATTTTGTGCTCAATTTCAGTCGCGTCTTGTATTATGTCTTTCAGACTTCTTTGCTCAAGTGTTTACCGAGATTGATTAAGTGGGGAGGTTCGCTCAATCAAGGTTGCGAACTTATGCGATGGTTAGCACATGTCTTGTATTCTTAAATCTTTATAATTTCGCTGTTCGCAGTATCCCCTTGGTCCCCAACTTCACTGGGAAGCACTCGATACATTATCCCCCATTCCTGTCAAGAATTATTACAATATTTCATTCCCCACCTCCAGATATGCCGATCACATTGGACCAAGTTGAAACCAACAACTCTTTCGGACGAGAAGGATCGGAAGTCAGTCAGCCACCCTTCATCTCGTCCCTGTCTCCGTAGTGGTATGCGGATTTCATCTGCGAAATTTCGTCTTACCTTTCCAACAAGATGATCACCCTGGAGGTCGTCCGACACCATTGACAACACGAAACAAGGGAGCTATTCTTTCTGGCCAACGACAACTGATTTTCAACTTGAGGACGGTAGCACACTGCTCTCGGACTATACAACAAGAAAGCTTTGTTCCAACCCCATTCTAGGCTCTAGCACGGTTTCTTTATTCCGACATCTGCTTGCACTTTTGAAGAGGCGAGGAAAAGAAATCATCCGCACAAATCCAAGTGAGATAGTCAAAACGATGCACACGACTAGATCTCATCACTTTTTCAGACACGCAGCAAGCTTGGAGGATAGAATGCATCATATGGAAACTCTGATCAAAGCATTCCTCCAGCTGTCTTTGCTGCAGGAGGAGCAATGCCCCACATGGCGTACACCCCCTCCTTCACATATTTCCTCTGAGAAACCATCTACCCATTTTACTGACAACGGCAAGTTGGCTGCACCCCTTCATTCTTCTGTACCAACCTCCGCTCCATGCTAGTCGATAACCCATTGGAGGAAACACGAAGAATGTCCCTTACCATCGTGCCTATATATACTCGGTGGCAAGGAGAGACGTCTGGTTTACCCCTCCTCAACTTACTCGTCGGAAAACAGCAACACGCGTCCAGTCAAGGCCTAAACAATCCCGCCATTGTAGAAAGTGCACCTCCAGTGGATTGGTTTCCGGACCATCAACCCCGTCGTACGGAAGTGAACCCCCAGGCTCTGGGGAAACTAATCACATCATACATCGTACCCGAGCTCATGGATAGGTCAGTTGTGTGCCATTGAATTTTCAGATTGATTGACATATTTCCAGTCTTGTGCAATGTTACTTGTCTACATTGTCTTATTTTCTGTCCTTCCTCCATGTGCCCACATTTCTTTCCGTGCGTTGTTCATAATTTAACCTGGTATCTGCTTCATTTCATCTTCCTCAGGACTATGCCAACCCTCAAAAGTGGGCCGAGCAAGGGTTTGCTAATTTCATTGCTGTGTAGCATCCCGTCATGTTGTTGATGTCAGATGCTCGGATGCGTACAGCACCAAACAACGGTATCTCTTCTGGATAGAACTCTTCAACTGCCCTCAGACACTGCCCGCCAGAGATAGGCCCACCCTGTACAACAAAGCTTTCTCGCCGAAGTTTGCTCCATCGAACCACCGATAATTACGACCTTTTTGATCCCATCAACAGTGAGGTTCGAAAGCGCACTTTTTGGTGTGTACCTTTCACATTTCGGTCGCCCGCCGAATTTGCGCTTGGACGTAAGGGAGCCAACGCCCGTGGATGACGGATATATTACTTGAGAAGCTATTGTAGCCTCCTTCGGCACCGAATGTCGTTTGACTGCTTTATAGTCGCCCTGAGGATTATGGGAATCCGTGTTGGATGTGCGCCCGTTCGGTTGGCTGACGACCCGTCTTTCCGAATCGGGCTACCAGTGTGCTCTTGGGGCGAAGGAGGTCCAAAAGTAATGTGAGAGGAAGAGGCCCTATTGGATGACATTCACCGATCTATCCCAGCCTTCTGGGTATATACCCAGATTCCGTGAGTTCGGGACATCATTCGATTGAAGCAGACTGTGAGGTTGCACTCTGCTGAGCACTTTGTCCGGCTCTTAATTTACTGGCATCGATTCTCGCAGCTGATTGCTGAGAGAATCAAGTAACCCGCGTCAGAGAACTAATCGGGTCTGAGAAAGCGGCTCTGGTTGCGGCCCACAATTCTGCAATACGTGTTATAGCTGCCAATGTGAACATTGCGAAGAGAGGACTTATTACATTGTACGTCTTTGAATATGACTGCCGATTCTCACTCGGAGCATGTTATTCACCAGTCACAGGAGGGACTCTAGTTGCGGTGTTATTGAGCTGCAAGACCGATATTTTGCAACACTTGATACCTGGTCCTGATTCCCTTCAGTCTTGTTCTTCGAAAGTTCAGCAGTCGATATGTCTGCGAACTCCTGTCCGGAATTTGTTGTCAGTGTTTTATTTCTCCAACGCCTTTTCTCGATATGAGTCTCCATTCTAGTAACTGGGATACTCTAGAAACGTCCCATCAAGACATTAGACCGGCATTGACATCCCGCCGCCCTGGATACACCCTGTGCGTAAGAAGGCGTCCTCTTGCATCCGGTCGAACCTAAATGATCCCCCATCGCACTCCTCCCACCAGGGTAGTCCCTGACACATACTCCTACTTCATCTTCCAAGCCGCAGACTCCTTCTAATTTCCCACCAGCTGGGCCCATGTTCTTTATGGATTCCTCATTGTTTCTCCATCAATCGGAGGAAGATATCCCGTTCAATTCAACATTTAATGATGTGGATTCGGGGGCTTTATACGGGCCTGACCAACTCCAGGTGCAAGGAAGCCCCAATCTTCAGCAAGTCGAGACCTTTAGTGGAATAACATGAACACACCCTGAAGACTTTTGACGACGGGTAGGGTACCTTCTCTCAAATGCTAGGATTTTGACCTCGACCACATAATCCTCGGCGACAGATCTAACAATTTTTTTTTCGTTGTCACCGTCATGAGTGCCACTATCAAAAATTTGCCAGCGTCAGAAGATTTCAAATTACAGTGAGTGTAAGTGTTCTAGCAGAGCAAAAGAAACAGATCGCTTTCACCACGCAGAAACGCCTGGGGTAGATCGGCAGGCTTCTGAATCCCAAGAAGGGATGAATCATACCAGACCTGTGGTACTACCCAGATCGTAGGTCTTACCAATCACCCTTGTCTAAACCTTCCTTCACTTCATTCTGCCGTTCTTCGAATTCAAATTTCGCATTTTTCAGCTCTGTATCTAAAACTCTAGCCCATTTATCTAATTAACAACTTGGGAACTTTGATCTACATGAAGGGTGGAGTCTTTTCAGACAGATGACATGGCGTTCACTGTGACTATCGGGATGGCCTGCAAATCCTTATTCTCCTTTCAACACATGGTTGGTCCTTTGTTCCATATATGTATGCATGTAATTCGCATTTGCTGTCCAAGAAAGCCATGCCAGTGGGCCGCTCCAATGTAGTCAGACATGATCAACTCTTTGCGAAGTGAAGAAAGCCAACCTGAAGGTATTTGTAAGGTTTGAGATTCGGGAAATTATCAAGTACTACCACGACATTGAGATAAGTTTGAGCGGTTTAAACTCAAGAACACGTCCCAGGGGGGGTCTATGGAGATCTTCATGCAATATTCGACACACCTTGATAGTTTAAAACTAGTTTCTTGACGCGATGAGTACTCTCTCCCGATGTCCCATCAGGATTGCATCACGCTGTTATACTCGTCTTTTTATGCAACAAATTTCTAGTCGATATTCTGTGTTTTCGTATCCATGCAGCATTTGAATCCTAAATGGAATTAATTGTATCTCTTTCCCTCCTTTCCCCCGAAATGAGGTAAGTTACTGAAAGGACTTCCTCCATTGTGACCAACTTGCTTGTCCCCATTCTGAATTTTGATCGCCGTGGACAATGGCTCCTATTCTCGCATTCTCGCGTTAGTATACATCCTGACTTGTGTGAACAGGATAATTGTCACAAGGCGTGTAGGTCTTCTGGAATCTCACTAAAAGCTATTGTAAACTGCATGGCAACTTGGGCAGTTTACTATTGTCCTTGAATAGCTATCTCACAAATATTGGCAGTATGTATTTTAATTGATAATAGACATGACTCAGGAACAATAGTTTTCTGTATATTTTACATAGAGCCCCCCATAGGCCGATAAACAGACATGGACCACGTTTTTCTCAAGGAATAGAGTAGAAGACACCCAAGTGCTGTTCGGATTAACGTTCATGCATCATGCAGCAAGCCAATCGTCAAAGCTTAGGGACAAATATAGGTCATGTCGTTGGAAAATTTGGTGAATTGCCTGAAACGAGGCACTCAGTTACGGTCAATTACTCACACGCATGGAAAAGCAGTTGTATGGAATATACCTCCAGGCACGTGGCTTGATTGATCATCGATCATTATTGATGTCCGAATTTGGCGTGTCCCTTTGTTCTTCGACTAATTTGGGAAGCTCCTTTGACTCTTCCCAACAAAAAAATCGTTTTGACCATACTTCTACTCTTATGAAGAGTGTCATATTGCGCATTCCCACCCCCAGCCATCTCCGGTTTTCATTTAGAGACGGAGCAGTTGGTGGGCTTTCCGCAACTCCCTATTGTTTCCTTCATTGCCATAGCTAGGTGCGTATCCGCTTCCATACTGATTGTGGTTCCGGTTAACAATAAGAAATCTATAGTTGTGGACGATTCCGGATATGTCCCATTGATATCGTCGTCGTCATCGCTCTTTCGTTCTTTTTGTTTAGAGTCACCATGCTTGATATTTAAGTCGCCCCCCGATTCGTTGCTCGCTCCTCACATAAATCATGGGCCCCATCACCCACACCCCCAGCGCTTTTACATTTTCGCCAATTGGCACGCTCCCAGTTGAACTTATTTCAGAGATATTCTCTATTTGTACCCTTTCAACCTGGGATACTTATGCTCAGCCTGGACGAAGCGACTACTCCCCTCCAACAATCACGTCTGAGAGCGTACTAGTTCCACACGTTCTCTCTAGTGTCAATCGCCGGTGGAGAGCAATTGCTCTCTCCCAGCCGAGCCTCTGGTCGAATATCTGTGTCACTCCTGAGTTATTAGACTGGGAGTCCAATGGGGATCGGGATGTGCCACCGCTGTCCCAGCTGAACACCACGCACATAACGACCTATATATCTCGCTCTAAACATTATCCTTTAAACATTCTCATAGACGGCCGTGACCCGGATTGGGATTTCTCTGAACCAGAGCAAGTTTTCCTTGATTTCATTTTTTTTAAACAACACTGACGAATATTATCCAGTGTTGGTATTGATTTTGGTACAACTAGTTTCAACACTCTCTTTTCCTCTGAACATATGCAAGTCGCCTTATCTCTGCTCCTACCTCATATTGCAAGATGGAAACACCTCACGATTCTTACGGATACATGGGCGCCGATGTATACTGCACTCAAGATTATTAACCCCTCCATTTCCCAATTTGGCGCTCCCCTTCTTCAATCCATGAGCCTCATGCGGTGCAATGACTATGTCAGCTATTCACGCCGATTCCAACCCCGTCAGCTCAAAGACCTCGGATTTCTAACTCCTCCGACCACCAGCTCAGGAAGGACCCGCACTGATCTCCTACCAAGCCTCAAACATCTCACCCTTCGTGGCGTTCACGTCGACTGGGACGCCCTTGGAAACATTTTAGGCGGTTCGGGCAGTGGATTATCACACCTGGAATTAGCCTCCCATCCAAGGGATGTTCGCCCATCAATAAACCAATTCCACAAACTCCTCCAGTCTACTCCAAACCTGAAGACGTTATATGTCGTTGGGACTGGTCCAGAAGGCCCTGGATCCGAAAACGATTCAGTTCATAACTACGAACCAGTCCACCTTCCTCGACTCCAGAGTGTCGCCCTGGGATACCGTACAGAAACTGGGGGCCGGTCATTGCTCCACTTTCTCGACGCTCCTGGTGTTCAATCGCTTGTCCTTGACGACACAACGTACCCTGCTGATCAATCCGATGTCAACGCCGGTCCCATACTCAGTTACCTCGGGACGAAACGATGCGATGGGAACGAGCACTCTCCAGAAGCCACCGATCAACCCTCAACAGAGATTGAAAAAAAGAGGAAGAGGTCGATCTGTGCCACCCCAGATGACACGGATAAACAACGCCGCAGGGCAGGAACTTTCCCTCTCCTCACCCATGTTGTCCTGAGGAACGTTAAGTCGACTTTCCAACCATTGACCGCATTCTTCAATTCATTGCAAAACGTCACACACTTGGAGTTGAGCGGCATGTCCATGCTCCCTATTCATGCGCTCGTTCCCTATTCTCTCCCTCCCTCCAACGATATCCCTTGCCCACGGCTCCATTCATTAACCTTCAAGGATTCCGACTATAGCGTCGAAGATCTCGATTTCATCATCACCCGACTCTCCTCTTGCCGTCAAGCCAGGGGAGCTCCCGAGTTGCATGACCTCAACTTTCATGTAAAACTTTCTCGAGCAGAAGACGTCCAATTGATCACTGCTGCTGCCGCCTCATCCCCCGATTCGAATGTTCGCATTTTTAGCGACAAGGACATTGGAATAGAATCAGAAGATGACCTGGTCATCGAGGATGAGAACGAAGACTCTGCTTTTCGACCGGGTGGCGCTTTTAACGACCCTGTATTTGATGCGTACTATGCGCACACGGCCCCCTCTTATTGATCTTTCAGGATACTTTCCCTTTATCACTGTAGAATAGAACACTTTTACCTCTGTTGTATCGCATAGCATTATGTACGATCCGTACAATGTTGACCACAATTTTATAAAATGGTATGTCGTCTCGTGCAAGCAATTGAAGATTATTGAAAACTTTTGTATTTCTGGGGCCCGAAGTCGGTTGAAACTTCAGCCCAGCACGATCCGGGCAATATTTATTGACGACATTATAAGGGAATGAGGCCCTCTTGATCGTAGGTAAAATGCGGGACTCATTGGCCATGCAGGGCCAGAAGGCCGATGAACCAGGATGCGGGTGTACAATGATGGATCCTCGATCAAAACCTTGAGTCATGCGTACTGTATATTTGGTCTATTGATCTTACAGATTGTATAGGTGCGGCAATATGATCGGATGATGGCCGTGTGGCGAAATGGCATCGCGTCTGACTACGATCAGCGAAAATTCCTAATCAGGAGATTGCAGGTTCGACCCCTGTCTCGGTCATTTCTTTTTACAAACCATCGATGGTGCCTTTCCAACATATCAGATGCATGCATTAAAGAGTATAGGATCATGAACTGAATTACCACTTAATTTTAAATAACCAGACCATAAGCAATCAGGGATGTGATGATGGCTTGGAGATGTTGTAGGTTGGAGGATTGTGAGTATATTATATTCTGATGACTTAATATTAGACCCGTGTTCAGGGACTGGCGTTCCAAAGGGCAGTCAACGACTAGTACAGATGGAATATAAAAAATGAGGATTCTTGTCGTTATCCGATACAAGGTTTTTGCAGACCCAAGACGAAATCAGAAATTGAGCCGCGATAATTCTTCGAGTCGTTTGGCTTCTATTGTAAGCAAAACTGTGGGGTGATTGTAGGGATTTTTGTGGTATATGACTGGAAGGCTTCAAGCTTGAGTATACACCGGGCCGCCAGTTATTGTCGGCCTATTGTGATGGTCTATTTATGCTCTCTTTCTACTCACAACAGTCATGCCTGGGATATATGTCAAAGGATTCGCGATCGATGATACTAAATTCGACGAAATATTTGCTACCCGACTCCCGAAGGAGAAGTATGAGCAGCATATCTAGCTCTAGTTGACTAGGCCAAGCTTGAATTCGATGTAGTTTTGGCAGAGAGAAGTGGTCACGATACTTACCTCCCTTTCGTGCTCGTTCTTGCAAGCGACGACGATAGGGAAAAGCTTGAGGCCACACCTATCGAAAATGATCCGAAGGCTGAATGGTTGGAACCATTCTTAGAGGAGGAAGCAAATTCAAACCGTTTACTTGGTAAAGTGACACATTCTTGAATGGAGATATCGTGGAATTCTGAAGCATCGACACACCAGACTTTGCCAGAGTGATGCAAAATACTACCTGGTTGCTGTTTTGCCTCTATGGCCACCATGGCCGCAGCATTTCTGCTTGTCGTTGTGCACCTGTTGCGGTTCAAAGGTTTGCTAGCGGTCCCAACTTGCCATGGCTCATATTGCACCAACCGATGTGAAGTTTATCTGTGACTAGTATCTGCCTATAGAACACCCGAAAAAAGTCATGGCGAAGTACCATTAAGCCTTCTCCTTGCGGTGCTTGAGATAATGGGGTCAAAGGCATGTGAGCTGGTTTAATTGGCTGACTCTACAAATAGAGGATGGAAGAAACGGAATAGAAGTCGAGTCGCAATTGCCTGTCTTCATCCGGGCGTGGGTCGGAACGGCGTCAAGGAAGATGATTCTCCTCGAACAAATTCCGGGCGGCGTCTAAGTTGTAGTGGAAGACGTCGCATATTATATACACTACAGGGTGGAAAAAAGAAATATTAAAAAGATCAGGAGAAAATCCAACTCCCAGCCAAAATCCAAGACCCTCCAACCTTCGGTTGTGGGAATCATATAATTGAGCAGTTATACGTGGCACGATTTTTGTTGTTGTCTTTATCCACGAGCTCGCTGAGGCCAGGTTCCGTGCCGATTTCCATCGTTTGTTCCAACACCGTGGCCTATACCTTTTCGGGATTCCACATCAACTTGATCATATCTTGACGTCGTCAAGTCAGATCCACTGGCACCTGATCACTTGTGTGTTGTTCTAGGAATTGAATTGAATTGGATTCTGCATCTCGATAGAAATTCCACTTCCATGCCGCTACGGCAGTTGCATTGTCCTCGCTATCCTTCCGCACATACTTAAAAAAGGAATTTTTGTAGTCGGGGGATGACGGGCACTATCGAAGGATCGGACATAAAATTCCTGATAAGCTATCTGTCCGCCTGATAAAACAGACCACTGACGCGTCTGGGCGTGAGAGTGGGGTATACAGTTCTCACTTTTAGCTTTCACTCTGGAATGTGTAATATGTACCCGGTATGCACGGAACCAGCTGAATTTGTATGCGGAAAGACTGAAAGACCTACAAATACCATACAACAGCTGTCTAGTGCAATATAAACATTTCTGGCCACTGGGAAATGCCTAAAGACTAATAGTATATTTGTTGGTTGTCACCTGTTGTCACCAACACAAAGTAAGTATGTTCAGCCCCAAGGACTCGCCGTGACAAACGAGTCTATGGTTGAAGACACCCGACAAAAGCCGACAAATCGGGCTGTGACTTTTTTTCCGATATCCATTCTGCTAGAACTGTTCATAAAGGGCCATTTCCTTACGGAGATAATCAACCTTATTTGACCACGCGGTACCAAAAAACCCTATATGGAATGTCATGACCTTTGGGGTTTTTGCTTGTAGCTTGCCATTTCTCTTCTCAAGTACATAATAGCTAGTAGAGGGGAATGTATCGCATACTAGAGCTCAAATTAAATATTGAAAAAGATAGTATACTCCATCATTTTCATTCCGAAATTTACAATTTGCAATCCATATTCGAACTGTCACCCTGCGGCTGGCCCCTGCCGTTCCCGCATTCTGGCCCGCGGTCCACTAGCGCCAGATCTTGTCTGTATTAAAAATGAATCAGGAAGTCGCAATAAAACAATTCAAATCAATGAGAAAATGAATGCAACCAAAAAAAATACAATGCTTTGTACTCTGGGTCATCTTTATCAATATAGAAAATTTCAAACGGTAACTTTGAATCAGAGATCTATGACCCTTGCCAGTATCTGTACATCTAAGTTTGTTTTAAACTACAAGCTCGGATAAACGCGATTGGATGTCCTTAACAGCTTCCGTTTGGTCGTGCGCCTCACCAAAGGGTGGCGTGCTCGATATAAACCCTAGAACGAGGTAAAAGTGGTTTAAAATATACTTGGAGATAAGACAATGATCACCTGAAGTGTAGGACCACAGTTTGACTATAGTAGTGTAGTAGTAGTAATTGTTTGGCTGTTTCGATCTGTAGAAATAAGGGAATAATGAGTATTCCAAGCTTGCAGCTATTCACTGCACTCCTGAAGCCTGATCTACCTGATATAAAGGGTGCAGAAATCGATTAATTTTCGGGGCAAACAAGGACAACTAAGTTTTAAGTTGGTGCACACGACTCTACTCAAGTCTATTAGGCTGTCAGACGTGCGCTCCACTATATCCAAAGTAAAGGGATCACACGACCCAGATGTGCCGCTCATTTCTTATGTTTGACTTCCATGATACAAACCAGGCAAGGGTTAAAATCCAAAAGTCTTGTCCTTTCCATAAGAGCTGTCTGGCTGTACTGTGTGTCGAGGCTCCTATGATGTAACCATGGAGGGCTTTCGTGTTCTATCTGCACAAAACGATGCTTTCGGTCGGCTGGATATCCGGGGAAGGATACACTCCTCTTTGAATCGGGTGTTATGTAAACAGCCCTCAAAGTTGTCCTGCCTCCCGACTACATACATACATTGGTGCTAAAGGGGGGACATGTCGTCCTCTGGTTCACATTTTCCCAATAGGCTTTGAATAAGGTCTTGTGCTCACCTGGCATGCAACTGTCAAACGTATAAAAAACCCACTAGGTCGAGCAGGCCAGCGCAGAGTTGCTCCCCATGTCGGCTTCAAAGCAATACCAGGTAAAAAATTACCTCTGGCGCATACGCGCCATTTTCATCTGTCTTGGTGCTTTGTACGTCATGGCGGTCGCTCTCGTCATGATTCCCACTGTTCAGACGTAGTAGGTCGCCTTTCCGCTGTGACCTAACAAAGTTTCTGACGGGAGAATTGCCTTCCTTCAGTGTGATATATGCCCACCACCTACGCTTTCATGGGTTCAATAGGTTTGATTTCCCTGAGCACTACGGACTCGCTCGTGAGCGTTTTCATGTCTTACGAATGGTATCAAATAATCTTACTACCCTACGAATATAGCGGGCAAGGCAGTCAATATGAGGCTACTCAGTGCAGACAACAATACCATTGGCGCATGGTTCATATTTTCCGAGAAGACCTACCGCGAGCTGCCATATCCGCCTCCAGAGAACATTGACTCCTCACACCCCCGAAGGAAGCTTATACCTTCGGCCTTACAAAAGGCCCCTACCGTTCTTTATCTGCATGGCAACACAGGGACTAGAGCTCACTTCCTACGCACTTCATTTTATTCCGCCCTGACCGCACGTCTGGGTGCCAACGTTCTCTCTGTCGATTACCGTGGCTACGGAGACAGTGAAGGCAATCCTACCGTCCAAGGCGTTTCGACAGACGCCAGGGCGGCTTGGGACTACCTGATCAGCCAAGGTGCTAACCCATCCGATATAGTAATCCTCGGACACAGTTTGGGAACAGCCATTGCTGGCATTTTATCTTCCGAACTTAGTCGAGAGGGTATTCGTCCTAGAGGTACTGTGTTAATGGCGGTGGGTACATGCTCTCAAATTATTATTCCTGTACCTGAAAAGGTCTTCACTTCAGCCGTTCTCATCTGTCAGGAAGTTGATCGACCATTATTATCTGTTCGGACTCATCCCGCTCTTAAAGCCACTTTCAATGGTTCCCCTTGCTTCTCGTGAGTAGCTCCCTTTTCTTCCTTTCTTCCATTAACTTCAGAATTTTTGTTAGAATTGGTGAACCGGTCACTGGTTCATCGCTTTGATACCCTCAGTCTCGTACCAGTAAGTATATAATTTCGAAACGCCATTATTCCTTGGATCTGATGTTCTTTAGGAAATAAAATCTGACATTCTTATCGCTCATGCAGGTCAGCCGAGTTCTACCATTTGTGTGCTCATCATATACTTAAAGCATTCCATTCTAGATGACGATTGGACGATTCCATCGTTCCACTCCACCATCCTTTTTGAAAAATTCATAGAGCCACATCTTCCTTCCCTTTCATCACTTCCTGGAGGAGGTCCTTCCACAAACGCATGGGGAAATCATTCCCACTTCGAGACTGTCCGCGAGGTGAAAAGGGCTGAAATCGTTTCTACTACAATTTTAGATGGTTATGCCTTCTATGAGGAAACCCGCCCAGAGGTGGCGGCGAGGGAGGGTAGAAAGGTAGCCTTACTGAGGACGAAGTTTGGCGGACATAACATCGGCCGTGTGGAAGCCATACAAGATGCCATCGCCAGGATGTTCGATCTGTATTAAAAATTTATTAGAATCTCTTTTTTCGCTTCTTCCTAATATTCATGTTAACCAATGCAATGCAAATCTGATCCCTTTCAATACCGAGGACTTCTTACCAGTCACCGGTCCCAGCCCAAGTGGTGTTCGAGAAAGCTACATAGTAGGCGCGAAGAAAAAATGACCGAGGCAGGGGTCGAACCTGCAATCTCCTGATTTGAAGGAGTCTTTCGCGGACTTCGTAGTCAGACGCGATGCCATTTCGCCACACGGCCGTATCTCAGAAATTTGCCTAGGAGAATATTGAGACGAAACACATTGCTACCGGCATATACTCTTTGAAAAACGATTCATGATTGTAGAATGATAAATTGATAACCAAATTTCATGCATCATAGTTGAATTCCATATTCAGATTTGATGTCTTCCGTCCGAAACCTATCGGACCTGTATTATGCATCGGACAACGAAGGATAAACTCACGAACTGATCGTACATACCTGATCCAGGTTTCGGCTACTGCTTGCCTCCACGACCGCATTGCACGGGTCTTTGTTCCTCCGTGGATCGATAAATATCC
>Ga0307507_10003191_pt1 | contig 32464 bp, 40 predicted proteins | sample 7_EM_MG_FD_207223 | JGI IMG/M metagenome (GOLD analysis project Ga0307507, IMG submission 207223) | Populus trichocarpa ectomycorrhiza microbial communities from riparian zone in the Pacific Northwest, United States - 7_EM | ecosystem: Host-associated > Plants > Roots > Unclassified | place... | reverse complement strand
TCCTTATCTCTTAATTAGGAGTTTTGACTTGCACGACAAGAGAGTCAACTATAGCTAATAACACTCTTCAGCTGTATGGAGGTGACCATCCCAATGCGGTTCTTCCCCTATTCTAGCCCAACTCGCATCATCTGCTATTTCGTTCACCAACTTGATATACCGTTGAACGTTGAACTCTGCTGATCCGCAGTGCATGTAACATTGACAGCGGATCAACATTAATGTTGATCAGTTAAACACATTGCCGACGCAAATTATATTTACCCTGCCCCTTAGATGTCCTTCACTACAGTAGAATATCCATGTCCATGGTGGTAGACGACTAAAGAACTTTATGAATTGATCAACGATCGCACAGCAAACGGCCCGGGATAATTGTGGCTGTTGATGACCCCGTCGTGTCCATCGTTGTCGTTGCCTACACATCGGACTCGTGGACATGGCTGAACGTAACAGCAAACGTGAGCAACATTCTCAGTGCTCACCGTGAAGGATTCTTTGTGACTTGCAGACCCTTGTGAAAGTGATTTCATCGGCTCAGTGGGCGCCGCGCGCCCACATGCCTCAGCAAGAACATCTACCATGAAGCCGCACATTGTTCACACTGGTTTTCAGAGGCTCAACGTTGATAAAGCAATTATTTAAGGAAAGGCAATGATATATGTACTGCGAGTCATGGATCTCCTGGTGCCCCAGGCTGTCGCGCCAAGGACATACTCACATCAGAATTTGTCGACTTGTTAGATATTCAACCAAAATATTCCATTCGCTCTTTCTTCGGTCTGAAAAATTTCGAAACTCTTCCGGAAATTCGGGTTCAAATTGACCTTGGGGGACGATCAAGAACATGCTGAATTGGAAACTTGAAAGAATTTGGAATAGTAGTCCTCATTAAGGTCGAAGATGATTGCATTTTTTTCAGGACGAAAATACATGCTAGCATCGAAAAAGATTGGCAGAGGCATTGAGAAAGGCCTTCCGATCAACTTTTGCTTTCAAAGTTGATGTCTCCTGCCGACGGCCAACTTCACACTTTTTTTTTTGGCTTGCTAAACAAATTCGGTTCAGTAATCCGGACTAAGGTACTTCGTCGTACTAGTAGCCGGAAATGTTTCATGCAAAAAGGTCCTATTCTAATCATAGATTGGATAATATACAACTGCTCGAGAGATACAAAATTAATAATAATAAAACTCATCCAACTGAGGTCAAGACCCCAGAGAAATAATGGCGTTAATCAGCTGGGTATATAGCTCGATTAATCAAGCTAGGGGGCACCGTCCCAACATTGAACGACCCTGGGCAAGTTTGGTTTCCTACTGGGTATCACAATCGGCTTCATATGGGACCCGACACGGTCTTTCAAACTGGAGCGACTCGGATGACTTGTAATGGGTAGTGTTGGGGCTCTCCCCATGGTTCTGGGGCCCGCCACAATGAAAGGTCGCGAATGGACCGGAATCATGACCCCACCTTGATTATCAAGACGTTGCGGCACACGTTCGTGGATTACTTTGTTGTTAGGGGAATCGTCCACCCATTCTGAAATTCGCATCGCGTCTCCAGAGGGTTTCGGTGGAGATGGTTTACTGAAGCCGACCGACTGAAAGGGTCCTTGATGTGTAATGGATGTTAAAGGAGGCACCTTGTCATAATTGACAGGTTTAATCGTGTGGCTCGAAGACGGCGTCCAAGCGCCGCTGTCAGTGTGGCCGTGTCGTGGTGTCCTTGCAATATCTTCTTCAGATAGTTGTCTCGAATGTCCATTGCCCCGTGGAAGTAGACCTAGGTTAGTTGGAGTGTCGACTTGTGAGACTTCAGCGATAGAATACCGGCCTTCCAGGTCTGATGGTGACCCAATTGCGAATGCGAAAAGACTTTGACGGCTAATGCCCGTTTTTTCAGCTGGTGAAACATACTCAAAGGGGTCGTCCAAGGAAGAAGGTGAAGGAAGAGTTGGAAATTGGCAGGCGAGTTCCTGAACGGCTTGAATAGAGTCGGAAATGCTCTTTATGCTGATGGACTGGGTGTCGGTGCGCATATGAGTTCCGTTGGGAGTCGATATGGAGCCCAGCTGCCCAGGGGTCGGTGCTCGATATCGTTGAGAGGATTGACTGTCTGAGTCTGATATAAAAGGACTGTCGTCCTTGGATATCTGTCTAACTTCGTCCCTTGAGCGAGCATGGAAGAGCCTAGCTGCTGCAAGGCGTTGAGAGATCGTCCTTCTTGGTACGTTGATGATCTCGACCACTGATGATGCAGTGGAAGAAGCTGATTCGCGGTTAGACCTATTTTTTTGGCCTTCCTGTGCGAATGGGGCGTTTGGCAAGGGCAAGGGATCATCCACTTCGAATGGAGGAGGGAGGCCTGAAGAAACTCGTATTGGTTTCGCAGATCGCCGCTTATTATTATTACCTTCATTCCCTCGTTCCTGGATACCAACGTTGAGAGGCACATCAAGGACCGAGAAACGCATTTGTAGCGAAGGAGGGCCTCCTTCGAGATCGTAGAGCACTGTTACGCGCTGGTTGGGATTATTATTCACCATCAGGTTGGCAAATCGAGATATGCACTCCTCGTTCCGCTGCCGCTGCCGCTGGCTGAAAGTGAGGTAATGTGGTGGTTTAAGCTCCTCAAGTGGGGTTTGTAGCGCTCGTGCCTTAAGCGCAGAGTGGAATCCCGTAGCCATTGGCGAAAGTTCTTGGAATGTACTAAATCGAGGGTCCGAAATCATCATACGCAGAGAACGATTGGTTTGGCGGCGGTTGACTTTCATTTTAGGTCCCTCCAAGTTGTTGTAAGAACGCTCAGTGTCCTCCGTCACTGGGTCGACACTGAATGGCACATCAGAAGGGCGACTATACGGACCCGAATCACGTACCCTATAATCGCCCCAATACACAAACAGGCTCTCCCCATGAATCTCAAAATGCGTCTTGTCATTGAGATTTCGAACCTGCCCCCCGCAAATCCTACGATTGCTTCCAGAGCACCTAATTTGAGACCACCACTAACCCATCCAATCCCTCCGACTCTGGTATCATACTGCCCCCGACGTTGTTGTACAAGGATCCAGATGAGTCGAAAGAATGTGAGACTAAAGACAGTCGCCTGATATGCTGTCAGCATGGCGAGTGTGAGCGCGGTGAAGAACAGCCAAATCCATTCTCCATGTTTATTTGAAAAAGATAACGAAGGGATTTTCCCAGTAATATCGAAGGCTGAGAGAGACGTGGTTATTTGTCAGAAAGAGCGGGAATACGTGACCGTGACTCACCTATCGTTATTTTTGAGGTAGATGCCACTTCGTTTGTGATAAAAATTAGGGGCAATGCAAGAAACATGGACAATTTTGCCGCTTTAATAACATATTTTGGGAGATTCGCAAGAAGTTCCTTGCGCGTGAAGAGATAAAGGTAGAGAATGTATAGGACGACAGGTAAGAATGAAGTGATCCCTAACCAACCAAGGTTATTGACAATCTAGAGTCGGTTCGATTGAAGGATGACATACCTATGCCAAGATCGAAGGAGCGAAATAGCTTGACATTGTCTTCGGATAAGGAAGGGATCAAAGAGCAAAGTTCTATCAAAGCAAGAATGAAATAAATCCATCCCTCTGCCACCAACAAAAGATGTTGCCTGTAAATAAAAACGATTATCGCTTGTGAAGTTGAGATGTGAGGGTAGACTTTACTTTCCGGAGCCCCATTTAAAAAAAATTAACAGGCAAGAGGCTAGAAATTCCATCGCCACTGGTACGATGAACGCGATATTCTGACCCCTTGTCATAGATGAACAGCGCAATATTGTTGCTGCTGATATGCATGTAGGATCCATACTCGAAGCCCTCTTATTCGTTCAGCTGGTCATCAGCACGCTTAAACTCGTAACTCTAAGTGTGCACTGGGCTCCTGCGAATACTTTAACAAAAAGAACGAGGAGCAAAGGAGTGGACCGCAGACTGATTGCTGCGAATGGTCGACCAGCGCCGGTCAGCAAGAGAAGACAGTAGGGAAGAGAGGTACGGGATATCTTGTCTCATTGTTTGTATCCCGTTGCCGTGACAAGGCGTTGCCTGATGCTTAGGGTAATATTCCAAACGGGGATATTCTGGGTTTGCGCAGTAACTATATTTGGACCATCCACTTCTTTTCTTGACGGGAATTCATATATAACATCACGAAATGCTACCCTACCATGAGGCAAAACATTCTTGCTTTTCGCAGTGGCGATATTTTCATGGGAATTGAAGCATTGCCAACTCTCATCACGTTTCAACACAATGCAACCCAACCACATCACGGTTGTTGTTCGACGTGATGTGTGTAGTCGTCACAGTTCAGCAAGGCTCCGTGGTTTTCAATTGCTGCCGTTCACTTCCTCCATCTTCAAAACAAGGTTCTTAAGCAGAGATTGTGTCATCCAGCCATATATAGGTTGAGAATTTCCGATGGGAATTAATGATACACAGATTGGACCATACTTTAAGAAAGAAGGACGCTGCACCCCAGGTCGCAAAATCAAAATGAAAGAGGTGATTCCCAGATTCATCAATCCTAATCAAATCGCACTTTCATCTGCTTTCAAGCTGTCCCTATAAATACAGTTGAGTTCCAGGATGGGAGTTCTATGATTTGTGACAAACCTGAAAACAGTTTGAACAGGGTCCTTGCGACGCAGAAGTAGATCATAGAAGCCTATCGCAATTATCGCTCCTAGAGTGGGTGCAATGAATCCACCCCATAGCCAGTATTGCCTACGTAACGATCATGAAAGTCAGTTGCTGTACAATACATCCGAAGAAGCCCAAGCGAAGGACAAAGGGAGTGAAAGAGATAGAAATTTTAGGCTTACCCATGATACGTGAAGAGCATCCCGCCGTAGCCGACCATCGAAAGAAATAGACGACACCCAAGATCACGAGCGGGGTTGAACGAGAAAGCTTTCGGTTCGGGTTAGTAACGCCAACAATTATCAAGCAGACAGATCACACATACTCTCCATACCCCAAGAAACGCCAAGGGAAAGCACGATGATAAATACAGCAATTGGAAGGAGACTTAGATCGGGAGCTGCATTATGTTTGTCGGTGGTAGCCAGAATCATAAAAGTGAGAATTGCAGTCCCGACTAATTCAGAGGTAAATATGGGGATAGGCGACAGGTATCCGGCCTGCGTTTTTTCATTGAAGAAATGAGTCACATATCTGTGGGATTACTCACCGGGAATGCAGCAAAAAGGCTGGCTGTTCCTATCGTACGTTTGGTATGACTGCCTTCGTAGATATTGATGGGCTGGAGATATTGGCCATAGGTCGAAGCAGCCCCAACAAAACCGCCAGCAACTTGAGCGAGAATGTAAACTGTTACAATGAGGTAGAAAATAAAAAATCCGACAAGAATAAATCAAAAGTTTGACTGACTGGGCACTTTTTTCCATGAGAACTTTTTCCAGAAAGCTAATCCAAGAGTGATCTGTTTCCCTCATTGTCAAATTACCGCGGTCTACTAGTGGGAGAACACGAACAGCAGGGTTGATATGAGCTCCAGAAATTCCAGCCGAGATCCATACGCCGAGGGCGGCACCTGGATAGAATCGTTCATGTGTGGAAGGAGGACCAAACGAAAAGGAAATCACCCGTTGCCCATCCCAAGACCAAGGACAAAAATGTCTATTGTACACCATGAGTTAACAGGACAGACAAAGAATTTGAGATTCGTACCCCTTTCGGTGTTTGTGAGACTTTAGGATTTGTGGAAAGCACCGCCTGACACTCTGAAGCCGTCCCCATGAGAACGAAGATACCTACCCCCAGAAATTCTGCCAGGGGTGCACGGACTTTCTCTCTGGAAGGTGAATCAACTGACTGCTACAAGAGAAAAGAAATTATACGAACCGTGTTCTCTGCCAAAAACTTTGTCGTCTTGGAGTAGACTGTAAAGCGTCTGGCAGCGTATCACGACTTTCAGGAAGGTTGACAATCTCAATAGGGATCGAAGCCGAATAACGAATCTGTGGAGGATATTCGTGCTTCGACATTGTCAAACAGTCTCCGTGAGGTTGTTCAGATACAGGAGAGAGTTGCTGTGCGAGCTGCACAGGAAGGAAAGCCTTTATAAAGTGCGAATGATTTCGTGACACACTGACGATCCCAGGAGACCAAAATTGTCGTTTGAACAGAATTCACACAACACAAACATAGTCAACCCAAAGAATCCGCCGAGAAGGGTTGTTGTGAACGGATAGTTGGCCATCGTGACAAAGAGTACCGATAAGTTCCGCAGTTCAGGATTGAGGACACTGCAATCGGAAATGTCTCAGGCTTAAAGGTCATCCAGTCGGGAATTCAAGGAGAGATAGAAGGCTTGGAATTAGAACTGTCAAAGATGCGCACGATTCCTGGAGGACCCGTCCTGAGAGTCGGATTCACTTAGCCAGATCGAAATTGGCCTACTGGACGCAATTACACAAGGAAATGGACATAATTGAAATTTCAAACTCACAAGCAACAGTATATTTGATCTGTGTTTTTGAGTGAAACGCAGGAATGCGTTGTTAGGAAACTCAGACCCCACCAGAACATTGAAGCTGGGAAATGCTGCAAGTATAGCCAACGTGGAAGACCTCCACATCCTTCCGTCTTCCGAGCTTCTACGAGAAATAAATACCTTCTCTTTGAGATTTAAAGGCGTTCAAAGAGCAAAAGGAAGTGGATCCAATCGGTTGGTGTGTTAGGCGATGATAACAATCGTTAGAATATCAAAGATGCAGAACTGCAGATAGATGATTGTCCCACTGAGCAAGTGTCTCGAAATGCTGTTCACGAGAGATTATCGGTAACCAAGAACGGGAAAAAATACGCGGAGTAGCAGCGCATTCTTGTTGTCGACAAACGTCCCAATGCAACATGGCGGCGACGACGTTGAAAACAGAAATGTGTCGAGACAGCGTGACAGCGTGACGTCCACGCGTAGTAGTACTACTATTAACTAAGCGTAGCGTTGTCAATTTTGATCAACGCGCTGAGGCAACTGGTGAGTGCATATTGGTAGCGAATATAGATTGTCTCACCTCCATTCAAGTCACCACATAATGTAAAAGTTTTGGCCACTAAGCAAAGCTTTCTGAAATGGACCAACACGCTCTGGCAATCTTGGCATGGGGGTTTCCTAATGTGAAACGGATCCAAGGATCTGGAAAACAAAGTGGCAAGTTCGAGGCCGTCACGTCGAAGCTTTTGTACTACTTGATTTTGGAGTCACAAAAGTTCGGTGGTGAAGTGTTGAAGCAGTTCTGGAAGCAGTTCGGAGAATGCGATGAAAAACTAAAGGAGAATAGTGAGTCAAGTTTTAAATCACTCCGTTGTATAGGCTCACATTATTGCCGTAGTCGAAAGTCTAGAGGAGCAACCATACCAGTCATCACAGATAACTTATGGGGTGTTATTTCAAGGAGTAGATCACACAAACATCGACTTTTCCCCTGTGCTCAATTTGGCGGCCGAGTTCTTTACTCACCTTGGTGTTGCATGTAAGCAGAACTCCCGATCCCTAGGCACCTAGCTAATTAATAATATGAAGTTATGAATTCGGGAGCGAAAAAATCTGGTGGAGATACTGCGTTTTCTGTAAGTGATGCCGTCGACGAAGAGACAGAAAAGCTCCTTGAGGCGCTCGAGCAAGAGGGAAAATTTGGAAACAGTAAGCAAGGGGCCTTAGCGCATATATTCATCTTGGACCCATATCATCCTCCTTATCGTTGTATCCGACAGTCATTTAGACGTGATGGGGAATTCTGTCTGCTTACAAGTAGGCAGTTTATGCCTTTCGATAAACTTGGAATTCCTCCCGTCCTCGCACACATCATTCCAAACGCAGTGCATGGAAAAGTAAGCATAACGACTATTGCATCTGCTACTTGTTTTCCTCAAGAGTTACAGCCCGACACGCTGAAGTGCATCGCTATGTTTGCCGGTGCCACCGCAGCAAACGACATTGTACAACATCTGAATAAGATCGGCAATTCCATGAACATGCAGCAGGATGCTCATAGCGCTTATGATAACCTGATGTGGGGGATTGAGGCTAAGGAAGAGGGTGGAGAGGTGCGATTTCGTCAGTACGATTCATCACTACTGATCCATTGATTAGGTCAAATACTTCTTTCGAATGGTCCCCAGCGTTCTTGATCGGCCGGGCCCTGGATTCATCAAATTGAGAGAGGGCGACGAAATCTGTTTCGGACGGGCAGTGGAGGGCAAGGGGCTCAAGACAGGACCCATCCCAAGTCTTTGTAATCTTCAGCTAGCGGTTGCTCGGGTTTTGAAGATGAGTGGTGCAGCCGACATAATCTTGGAGTGGAAAGACCAAGCAGATGACGATGGTTTATTTCGTCTCTTCATTTCCTCCGAAGAGTTTTGCAATATGGTAGATGCCAAACTCCTTCTTTCGGGGAGAGCAGTGGTTGCATAGTTGCGTTAGTAAGGCAAACACCTGAAAAATGGCTAATGTCTTCCATTTTGTGCTGTCGTGTGAATATGTCGCTCCAGGGTGGAAACGTGATTGATGTGATGCAAATCTTTTTAAAAAGCCACCTTTCAGTCTGGTAAGGTGCTCTCCAAAACACAACACCGATATTCAGCTCTATTGTGAATAGGCATCTGGGTTAGAGGCATAGCTGCCACAGAAAGAAAGCCGGTGGTTCATACTTATCGGAAAGTATGTTTCCGGGACACATTTTCAAAAATTTTCAAAATCCTACCCAAGGATAGTATTAGGCCGTACTCCCAGTCGTTCCGTCTCTACAGATCTTCAGCGGTTTTCCAATCATGTCTACCGATTCTATCTCTATTACAGCAGGTCATGTTGGGTTAGTCCTTCTGGGTGATGGTGATCTTGAATCGTCCTTCTATATGGAAATACCTACGGACACGATAAACGCAAACAGTCTCAACGCCGCCAGCTATCTTCTCTTCGTTGGCTGGTGTGTCCTTGGTGTTGAAGGCATACTGTCCCTCAAACCAGGTGGGGCAGAACTTAATCCGAACGACAATATCGAAGAAGAAGAAATATACTATTATGTCAGAGCGGAAGGTGTGTTTGCTGTTAACAACGGTGTCTGGCAGTACACTTACCCTGTCCTATCTAAGATGAATTGTATGCTGTAGACCTTGAGGTTATCAAGACGAGGACTACTACGCCTTCGGAGACTATCGAGACTTGTGAAGAATTTCGTACCCGATTATTGAAGCGCGATGTTTTCTGTGTGTGGACTGGAGTCGGGGAAGACTTCGGTAGTGGTTTACACATTATTCCCTTTAAGCGGGGTTCCGAGGTACCCGTTTACCGTTTACGTGCTGGGAGATATCTGATTGGCTTCTCTTCGGCAGTGGCTTGAGCTTATCATAGAGCATCGTCCACACTACAGCGAGAACTTGGACAACCTCGACAACATTAATCACATCCGTAATGGCGTGTTTGCGAATGTTATGATACAAAGTGGGTTTGATTCACGCAAAGCGGTCGTCCTCAAGGTTTGTCATACTCTTTGTCAAAGCTCTAGCAAGACCTCACTTTCCTTCAGACCCCCAACCCATACCTTGGCATCGATGATATTCCCACCACCGTTCGCGACCTATCCGATCAAGTTTCGTATCCTCAAAACCAGCGCTATACTCTGCAATGGCTAATCCCGAACGAGAAAGTCGAAGAGATGATTCCAAACAACCGCGACGCCGCATTCAGGAAACATACCCAGAAGGCGAAGCCATCTGACTTATTATTGCACTATAACTACGGTGCTGCTGCCGTTAAATGGTGGGGGCGTAACGTTGAGGTCCTTCACAACGAATCTGAACCTCCTCGTCCAAGCTTGCCTGTTCCAACAGCGTCGGGTCCAGAAACCACCGTAGGCGATAGAACAACCATTAGAGATAAACTTGAGAAAGTTCGGAGGCTTGCCGAGGCCGAAAGGAGTAAAAAAGGCGGGAAGCGCAAAACAACTGGGAAGAATGGCACAGTTCGAGCGAAGAAAGGTAGGTATGGAGAAGCCCCAGTTCTCCACAAGGTTTCTCCTGCTGAAACAGGGTGTGGAGAAGAGGGATTAGGAAAACAGACCATGTGGGATGAAGAAGATGTGGTGTTATTCTTTTGGGGGAATTCACGAGCCGCTAAGGACCGGCACAGCAAGAAGACCCAAGAAAATGCTCAACGTATGGAACGGTGGAAGGAGGGCCTTTCTTATTTTTAGTCTGGTGTTATGGTGGATCGGCCAATTTTCCGTCAGTGCGTAGATTCGCTTTGTACAGAATACCTTCTCTTCCGCTGCCCGCAATATTTTGTGCAACATTAATTATGCAATAACTTATTGTTCTCATGTTGAAGGTAGTTTTAAACAGCGTCAAGTGTCCGGCACACCCCGTTCTGCCTCTATTACTTCTCGGGTCGACCCGGAAAGCAATAGTGTTAGGATTGTGCTCTTCGGATCAGCCCTGGCTGAGGATCCCACAAAGTGCATTCATTGCCGTCAACTGGACCAGGTTTTATCCTCATATCTCATGATGAACGACTCTATTCACCACCTATCGGATAACTACGGATGGAACATGTCATAGAGGAATAGAGTCAGGTAGGACATCCCACGGCCGAAGCCCAATGAAATGCCCGCACATACGAAGCAAAACCACTTTGTTGATGAGTAATGCGACGAATCCCAGTTTAATGTTCAATGTGGGATCATCTAGAATCAAATAACAATAACTCGCGTATTATCCGCACAGTGTAGCGGATGGTTTGAATTCCGTTACCCAGTCCAATTTTGGGCCGTCCACTAAGGGATAACCAAAAATTCGGCGACGGTGAAGGCCAAATCATTCAAAATGATATAGTACAGTCGTAAAAACGTTTCATTATGTGTCATGAATCGTAATGTCTTTCCGAAAAATGTAAGAAGAGTACGAATTGTAAAGACTAATGTCACTGTCTCATGTCCAAACGTGTGTCCAGAAAAATATGAAACCAGATCGTCCAATTATAGTTTTTGCCAGAGATGACGGATCACTAGAAAGAAAACTCTAGCTCCTCCGGAACGTTGAGGAAGTACTCATATATATCCCTTCGCGGATGCGATCAAATTATGCAACCTGAAAAGGCGTCAATAATCCGAGTCAAAGGTTTTCAAGAAACGAATAGCGCACGGAGTTTCATAACCATCACGTTTAACATCTGGTTCTCGGCGCCATAAGTTTCCGGTCGTAGTCACATTGGTTTGCAGCTGAAATTTGACGGTCAGAAGGACCAGTTAAGGAGGGGGAAGAGCAGTATACCTGATATTGTGCCATTCCTTGCAACCCACCTTCAAAGCCGGCTAGAAAAATATGTAAGTAACCAGATCACCTACGACAAGAATGCGGCACCTTTCAACCACTGACTGAATGCATAAATTTGTTGTTCATCTGTGACACCGAAGGTAGGCGGTGGCGGCGAGCTTGGTGTAAATCGCGGTTTCGAGCTGTCAAATGGATAATAGGTAAAGACATTCTCTTTCAATACGAGACCAAAGGCCTGCATAACGATCGGCTTGTCATAGCTAAGAACTCCTGTCAAGTATAGCCATGGATATAGTGTAAAATCTTACATATTAACCAGAGTTGCCTGCTTCTTTATCCAGTCGACTCCAACTTGAACAGTTTGATTGAAGGGATGCAGGTGGGGGTTAGGTGGGCCATACTTGAATTGATCCGGGTAAAGCTGCGAGCTGGAAAATGCAATATGCGGAATATTCAAGATATCTTCGCTATCTATTCCGTAAGAGCCATCGAATGCGGCTCCATATTGAGATTCTAGCACAGGGTGAGTAATTTGTTCTCAACTCTGCCGATAGAACGCACGTAGGTCCTCCCGCCGCATCGAACGACCCCACTTAGGTCTGAGAGGATACAGTTTAGGACAGCCAAGACAAAAGAATCCGTGGTTCCTGCAATACGACTCAGTCAAGCACGATGTTGAATTGGTTAAGGTTGACATACCCAGAAGATATAAGATGATTTGGGTCCCAAGACTTTATCGCTTGTGCAATCTCCGCATGCCACTTTGTTATAGTGTGCGGATTGCACTCAGGTGATGCAGGAAGAGTGGAGGAGCACCTGAAAAATTGGTAAATCGTGGTGTATGAGACGAACGATAAGATTTACGAACCTAGGATCATTTGCAAGCTCCCTGTTGTGAGTCAGTCACCATAGGGAGGTATTTATCAGACATAGTAAATCTCACCAAGAAAACACGGCCGTATTATCGGCATATCGCTTAGCGATTGTCTGGACATAATTCTTGAAAGCCGTTAGGATCTTGTCATTCGTATAAAATTCGTCATGCTTGGGCGAAGTCCCGAAGTTACGGACATAAACGTCCATGCCACCTGTCAATGAATCAGTAAACACACTCTAGTATTGGATATGATACCAACCGTAATCGTTTCCTAGAGTGTTGCGAGGAGTTGTCCTCCAGGTAGGATTCCAATTGTTGGTGAGCGTCAGTGAGACATAGATGTTATGCTTCTTGGCCAATCTCAGAACAGTGTCCAATCTTTGCAGACCATTGGGGCCGTCATTGATCTTGGTGGCATCTTTTGTAATTAATTGGAACCAGGCGCCAGAAGAAGGGATCTCTTCGACATCTAGAAGAAAGGATCAAGTTGCGAAACATGAAAATCAAATTAGGACAAACCATTGAACGCCCAAGTCCTGAGAAACCTGATGCCGTTGGCAGACAAATTACCCAACGTATAATCTATGTCTATATCTTTGAGCGTATGCAAATAATAGGCATTGGTTCCAACGAAGGTGAATGGTCTAGGAAGAGTTGATATCGAACTAATGAGAACGAAGGAGACAGGCTTACTTTCCATTTACCACGAACTTGCCATTTTGTGTGGTTACAAAATTGGTGGCGGACACCACCCAGGCAGAAATGAGCAGCAGGTAAAGGGGAGCGCCGAACATGAAGGGTAGGATGCTCAGGGGGGGAGGGGAAAGATGCACCGATCCCTAGCAAGAGACTCTGAAAGTTGCAGTGGTTTTAAATAATCGCATTATCTGCTGCATCTGGTTGAAACAGAAGCGCAGCGGAGAGATTTATGACCGTAAGTCGATTAACCAATAGATTAACCAATAGATTAACCAATAGGTCAACCAATAGGTCCGCCGGTAGAGCATACAGATAAGGTTCAGAGACTTTGATTCGCTGAAAATCATCACGGCAGTCTATGAACGACATCAGGTGAAACCATACATGGCATTAGCGGGCATCGAGCAGGAGGGGATTCGACAAGTTTGGAAAGGTATTTGTAAATCAAACGTAAACTCTCAGCAAATTTTATTAAGAGCGGGCCGGATATATTAGTCTGTAAGGCCACAATTCCCCCCGAAATCCACAGCGCTCTTATCTTTAGGTCATCGATTCGTACGGACAAGTACAGATGTCATTCGCAACTCCAGTTGAGAAGAATAGGACTTATGTCATGCATACCGGCATGGTATTGTTGGATAATTGGGGTACTACTCCTTGAGATCTGCGATCATACCAATAGCTCTTGGAATTGTCTCGAGAAAAGGATCACACAACATTCTCGGCTGTGCTTGAAATCGCTCTAGATAGGTATCTAAGGAAAGATGAATATATAATTTTGACTAGGTTTTAGAATTTTTAATTAGCATTTACCCCGCGTAGTATCGTGACACGTGGGGGAGTCAGATAATGTGCTGCAGTTGATGTCAACATGGTCCTTTCAGACTCTGCGCTTAATGGATTTTTCTGAGCCTGTTTTGGGGTCAGACTCTCAGGCTCACAGATGACAGCACGCTGTATGGCGTGCCAGAGTTGGAAACTTGCGGCAACTGAATGCTTATTATAAAGGCAAAAACGTACGATGTATAATGCGTTAATGAGGGAAGCCGAGAAACTTGGGGACACGGCGCTTTTAGATGTATCAGGGGATCTTATATCGCAATGATGACCAACCTGAAAATTAGAAGCAGATTTATCGAACACATTGCTCTTCTTAACATCTGGACGAATTGATTCGATCGACGTCTCCAGTTAAATGATTTGAAAATTCAGGATTGAAATTCTCAAGTCATCAAAATTGAGGAAAACTGGCATCGGAAGCACCTTCAGACCAAAGTGATCATTTCGGTAACAATCATTCATCTCTCCGCGTTCCCCGGATTCTCCGTCAGAGACAGAACCAAGCACGGTCTTCATAGCCGAGTCTACGTCAATGTCACTCATCTCCTGGGAATTGAATGTATTGAATCCTCAGGAGGGTCTGATAGAATGAATATGCGTAAGGGTCTTCCTCCTGTAAATTTGATGGTCATTGACACGATTAGGAAACGAATTTCGTTGCCAATTTCGAAACTTTCCCAGAAAAACGATCGTGTTCGTCTGCTGTGCTCGTCCGAAGTAAAACTTCCCGCCGGTTATGACATGTAGACTCGAGGTTCCAGGAAACGATATAAATATGACTGACATTGGGCAATTGAAGCCAAGCGTTCCGAGTCATCTGGAAGGAAGTAAACCCGAGGGTTATGTAACTTCATTGTTTCGATTTATAAAGAACTGTGCCCATATTGAGATGTCCGAGTCTTTACAATATTATAATCGGACATTAGTCACTGGCAAAAGTTCTGGGCCCCGGCAGAAACGTCATCTAGTGACATGCTTCCAAGTTCCATGTCCTTGAAGAACTACTTGTCTAACTTCCAATTCTGCGGATGACCATATCTTGATCGCGATGACAAACTTGCTAAGCTAGCCTGACCGATGACTGGTGACCTTTGAATTTGAAGACTGAAAGGTTTCTCTCACGTAACAAGTCGTTCGGAATCCAGACAGGCCAAACTTTTACGCTGTCGGTTCGCATTTTAGCAATACATATTCATTCGCACAACAGGTGCTTTTTTCCACAGTGAAATTAATATGTAATGACATTCCAACCTTATGCCATACCAGACCGAAGACTTCGCCCACCATCGTCAAACGTTGCCTCTTTCAGGATTGCGCTTTTCCCGGGTCCCCCTTAAATTGCTGCGGCCGGTTTTCTGTCGATATTGGGACATCCTTCGTCGGCTCTTGCCCCAGGTTCCCTTTTTCAGAAATTGCGGCAGCCGGTTTGGCGGGGCCCAGGCTCACATCGTCAGAATTAAGGACATCCTTCGTCGACTCTTGCTCCAGGTTGCCCCTTTCAGACTTTGCGAAAGCCGATTCGATGTCGAAAACACGATCGTTCAGGAGATACACATATCCCTTCTTGCTCAGATCAGATTCCAAGGAAGGGTACTTTTTGTTGAATGCTTCCCTGATCTTGTCTCCATCGAATCTATGCACGATGCCGAACAGAGACAGATGCTTGAGACCTATGAGCATCCATGAATGCTGACCTTATCCGACAGTTACAACAATCGTGATACATACCAAACATAAGCTGCACGATCGAGCGTCCAAATAACAAAGCGGCGGTGGCACCAATAAGGCCGAATAGACCACCAATGGCAGAAAACCCATCCAAGACCGTTTTCTCAATATAATCTTCAACGACTGTGTATTTGTAACGGGCATTTTCCATAACTATGATCATGCTGGACATGCCTGGGCCTTCGTACCCTCTGGCAGCAGCAGTGGGGTCGTTGAAATATTGATCGATGTTTGTGAGTAGATATGTGTTCCAGCGCTACAAGGAATTAGAGAATAAATTCCCAAGATGTCGGATAATGCTTACATAAAACACCCCCAATGTCGCGAGCGCTTTCATTTTCAATTTTCGACGAACAATTACTTCGCCCGAACCAACCATATTCTGACGTTCGCCTAGAATTGCTGGTCGAGTTTCTGTAATGACAGCGATCGTGTCATTGGTCAAGCCCATTCTCACGTACATATTCGGTACAGTGGCATTGAAAGTATTGTTGTAATTTGCGTATACCATAATCAGGAATTGTTGAGTCCCGGAAGTAATTCCTGATTTGCCCTGTTGTGCGATTTCTTGTGGTTTTGCCAAACAGTTGAAAAAAATGTGGTCAGGAATCGTGGCCGTGGTAGAAGGCACATAAGACCCTTTTGGACAATTAGAAATATCTGAGTCTGAACAAGATGTAGGCAGGGATGTCAAGAATAATATGCATGTTGAAGTACAATCGCGTACCATTGGAACTAGTGAACTTAAGAACGGTGATAGCTTCTAGAGCCTGCTGAGCCGCTTCCGTGGAGGGAAAGTGTCTATCCGAGGAGCTTGTCTGCAGGGGAAAAAAATCACAATCGAAATAGTTAAATATGCCGTGCAGCCCGAGCTTACGACGACCACAGTCCAATGGGCATTCGTGATGTCTTCAAAGTCCGGAGGAAGCGCTCGGGAAAAGGAGTTCCTGACAGTCATGAGGGCCGCGCTTTGTAGAGGCTCTACGATGAGCTTGGAAGTGACGTAAAACGGGAAGAGCACGAGAAACAGGGCCGTTAGCACGACGCGGGAGACGATTATCGGCTTTGTTTCACCCCTGGAACGCAGTTGTGATATGTTATCGTTTAAATTAATAAAGGATGTGACCCACACGTAAAAAGGTTCTCGGATACGATCCCCAAATACCCGCCCAAAAAATTTGGACAGGATCCCATGCTTGGCAGGGTCGTCCTCAGGATGGACGTTCTCAGGCTGGACGCCTCTAGCCCGGTCGCAAAATTCCTTGACAGTGTCGACGATCCGCAATATCGTTAACACAAACAAGCAGATTAGAAGAGCAAAAGCTGCCAACACCAGGAAGGGCGAAGTCCTGTCAGATAATGGGTGGATGACTGCATAACCTTGGGTCAAAATCCAGGTGATGACTGTGTGTATCGCAAAGGAAAGATTGTTTCAGGTTGGACGTGGGTGAAAAATGAGAAGCTGAACGCAGGTAAAGCACATACAAGCAAATTCGGGAATGAGTAATATGTCTACCCAGGCTAGGATTGGCGATGGCATGAATAAACTGTAATACCATACGAGTTAGCCATAAGTGTGGTAGTTGTAGTTAAAGATGCGGTTAACTCACCTTGTGGCATGATGGATGAACATAAGAGGCAGGACGGCCATAAGGATAATGCCATGCCAGACATCTGGTTGAGTAGCCTTGAAGTCGTTGTTCAACATAGTCTGAGTCTGTATTATGGTGAAAATTTCCATGACCAAGATCGAAAAACACGAAGTCCTGAGGAAGATGATGCGAAGTTCAGGTGAGAGTTTGGCATAACGGGATAATACAGGCTTCTTGGTTTCGTTCGCCATACTTCAAGTTTTGGGGATGAATTGGTGACCTTCCACTCGTATCATGCATCTTGCATATAAATTCAAAGCGTTCCAAGTTCGTGAAATGCCCAAACCATATCGGGTTTGCACAGAGAATCTCCCAATCATGCCCATAGATATGACAAACACTGTGGCATCAACTCGGACAATCGGAGTCCATGGTTTCCGATGTGATTGAATGGATTTTGACTAGGTCCAGGCTGCACATTAGAGTTCCAGCAGTCAGAAAGTCCAGACTCGGATTGCTTGCACGAACTGGAATTCGAGGCCGTACACAAAGAAATTACTTCCCAAGTTGAATGTTTGCTGTCAGTGACCAGTCCGGACTCCGATTGGGGTAACTGACTTTGAATCATTTTCCTTTCACTGTGAACTTGGATTGCGTGATTTGAGTCTGCCGCAGGTCCTGTCCTGCCAGTGCGGCCCCTGCCACAAACCCTATAAGTATCGTAGGCACTTTCATTTCTAAGTCTAAGTTGTGTCGATCGGCTGAATTTGGTCTACGACGGAAGACAGGGGTCGCGGGAACCAACTTCTCCCTATCGCCACCCGACTCAAGCTGCAATAGAATTAATAAGCGCCGGACCTTCCAGTCTGTCAAAAGGAGGCAATCCTCATGTACTTTAACCTCATTTTTTTAATATTCTGAACTTGGAATATCAGTTGATGCTACTTTTGAATACTTTGACAGCACCCTAGATTAGTTTTACAGGGAATGTAATTCAAACAACACATGACTAGTATACCAAAAACATTCGTCGGACATGCTGTAGCCTACTAGGTCCATGAGGCTGAGGGAGTCTGCCAAGTCGCACCGCATGGGGAGACTCAAGTCTTAAACATGAAGCGTTTTTGTCCGTACATGAAATTAATATAAAGGAAGACAGTACATTATTACCAACAGGCTCTGAACTCTAACAACCGCGTATTGCATGGGCCACATACGCGAGGCCTCATACTGCACACAAGCCAATCCCCGGGAGAAAAAAAAGCTTGAAAACAAAAGGGGTGTAGCGCCGGGTGGGTGTAAAATCGAAGCGCTCGTTGCAGGCGGACATGCCCGTCAAAGACGGAATTGGAAACTCCGCCGTCTACAATGACATTGAGTAGGAAAATAATTGTAATAACTGTAACAAAATGATCATGATACACTCACTTTCAGCGCCCCCTCACCGTTTAGGACGACAACTTTGTGAATTGCAAGTAATTACCTGTTTAAGTTATTTCCGCAACCGATGCAAATCTCCAAGGAAACTCGAAAAATCGCAAGGGGGGCGGCCCGGACACGGAGCTCGGTCCTTCAAGTTCAGATGTCTGCACTTCGCGGAGGATGGTTCAAACTTCATTGTTATATTCTCAAAAATTCCGAAAGTTCCTTTCATGTTGACATCGCGGACGAGGCGACTGTGAGTGAACTCAAGGAGGCGATTCTGATCAAAAATGAAAATACCCTTGTGGATATGGATGGGCATCAGCTCAAAATCTAAAAGGTTTGTGCTTTCAAACTTGAACCAAGTACTTAGAGCCGACGAGCATTACATGGCGACCAAAGATCTTAAGACTCAATTGGCCAATCTTCAGCTGCGCGACGGAAATGCATTGGATGGTGCCGTATTGTTATCCAGCGAATTTTCTGATGCATCTCTTGGACATATCTGGCACGTTATCGTGGAGGCTCTGCCGGATGGTGAGTGTCCTCCCATGTTTGGCACATTTGCAAATGATCATCATCGTAGCTCCCTTCATCTGTGTCTAATTGCTTTCCTCGTCATGATGATAATCAGCTCTCGAAAGATCGTCGAAGAGACAGAAAATTGGTGAAGAACTTGAAGGTAAAATTGCAATTAGTTGGAGCTTACTTCCCACATTAATGGTCGATCCAGTACCAAGGGACTTATGGATGCTATGGGAAAAAACCTGGAATCGAAAAGAAGAAGCCGTCCGTGGTTTTCTCTTAGGAAAATCGTGAGGGACAACACTTCCACTGAAGTCGTGCCAGAATACTCTTGGATATTTTCTCCTCCAACCGATATCGCCTCAGTTCTGAAACTTGACCCCCCTATTGTCCTCTTTCGTGACGACTTTTTGCGGGTGTTCAGCGAACTGTTTGCGAGTTCAGGGCTTTGTGGTTTCACCGCAAAACTCAACCGTAATTCCGGGGCAACATTTCCTAATTTTTTTCGGAAGTTCAGCTTCCGCAGGAGACGACTGGCCATCCAGGAGTTGGTGCGTGATCTGGGCATATGTGTTCCCACTAGCTGATGAGTTGCAGGAAAATCAATCTGCCTACGGACTATACTCATTTTACACCTATGTGCGAGGCTTCCAACTTTTTACCAGGTTAAAGCTTCTTCAACTATCTTCTTTTCGGAGAAAGGATCCTCAGAGTTCCTTTCAGACTCCTACGACCTTGAGTCCTGCCTGCGAAAAGAGCCCACCGCCTGGGCCCTGTTCGATTCGATTCAGTCGTTTAAGGAACCGCCCGATACTTTCTTGACGACCTTCCGCATGAATATCACACTGATTCCCTCAACAGTGCACCCTTTCAACGAAGCCGCCATAAACAAAAGGCTCTTGTCGAGTTCAGTGAGAAATATGGATATTCTGCCCGAGACGCCTATGGCAATGCCTCAGCCGTCAATCAATTCGAAGGGAACCTTCGGGCTTACTGTGGTGATCTCAGTTACAAGAAAGCAGCCAAGATTATTTCCAAAGCTATGACCCTTCACTTTCCGGACGTTCTGCACAACATTGTATGAATGTGTACTCGAATTTCTTCGAGTTTCTGTTGCCAAATTCTATCGACTGTTCCTCAATAATGGAAATGCTAGGGCTGCGGCTAGTTACATGCTTGAACCAGCTGCGCATGATATGGTGGATCCTTGGACATCATCCGACTGGAGGGTTCACAGACCCGAGAGTATTTCCATTGGAAGACGCCCCTGATCCCCTCTGAAGGAGTCCAGACTCGTCTCCATATAACCTCATTCGGCATTTCAGTTGGTAAAGACAGAGGGCCCAAGGAAAAGAAAATTGGCAGATGAAATGGATGATGCGGAAAGTTGAATCATTTGCCGTTCACTTCGTGACCACCACTTCGGTGCGAGTCATCAATGTTGGGTATTTTTCTTGATAATCTGGAAAATGCTTTGTTTTTAATGAGACAAAGTATTATACAAAACATATTTCAAATTTGATAAAGCTCCCTTTATTAGTCTCCGGCCCCCGACTCCATTTTTTGTTGTTAATTCGCTGCAGTATTTCTTCTGAAGATCCTTCAACCATTCCTCGAAACTCTGACCCTGCTTATTCACTACCCCAATCGGCAGATCCTTCCATTCCTTGCCTGGAACCTTGAGGAAGTCATGGCCTTGGCACCATGGCACCTTGTCGTCCTTTCGGTTCTTTAAGCATTTTCCACAAAGTGTGACAGTCGGGCATATTTTGCAAAAATAGAGGTGCTCAATTTTCGAAAAACACTGCTGACAACTGTCGTCGAATTCGATGACGTGAGATTTGATTTTCGTTGTGATGAACGTTTCAAAGATTATACGCGCAGACTTCTCGTCTCCAAAATACAACAGCTGCTTGCCCAGGCGGTACACAAGCTCATCCCGCATTCTGCTGTCCATCGAAACCATGAGGTTGATCCTTTCCTGCATAGATTTGAGAAGGTGTTGGCTTGTCACATGCGGCGGTGTTGGCTTGTACATCAACATGAGGGTGTCCATCTTCTCCGCGAGGGGTTTATACCTTGCAATCCAGTCAAGGCTGCTGCGGCCATAGCAATCCAAGAGGTTCGGGTCTCCTCCGCTAGAGAGAATCGCTAAAAGTCTTTTCTCATCCATCATTTGTGCTCCAATATGCAGAGGTGTCCCAGCGATGGAACATAAATCAGGGTTTGCTCCTCTCTGCAACAGCAATCGACACGTTTCTATATGTTCTCCCCAGATCGCATCGTGGAGAGGGGGGGCGCAGAATTTATCGGTGGTGTTTATCAACGACTCCGCACCAGCATCAAGGAGAATGGAGACGTGGTTTGTCCGTCCCTCCCTTGCCGCGTAATGAAGGGGCGTACAGCCGAAATGATCCGTGGCAGAGACGTCGGCACCTCGTTTAAGGAGAAAGTAGAGGTCATCTTCCTTCAAGTCGCCACTTTGTGCCACGAAGTGCAAGTATGTTCGTCCAAGAGAATCGCGGGTGTCGAATGAGAAAACAAGATCTTCCAAGGACTTGCGGAATTTGGTTTTAAGGGTGCCACTTTCATTGTCCGAGATCCATACTCCACAGTCGTAGTAGTAATAATCACCGGGATTACCCAGTCTCTGAACGTCGTCCGCGAAGGCAAAGTAGAGGAATGGCCAGGACACCCGTAAAAATGCGAACTCCGACAGACGGAAGCGATGGTCAACGTCTAGTGCATGTAGCATAGGTATTATACTTAGTGTCCATCCCTCCTTCGTATAGTCCGAGTAAAGCATGTAATTCGAGAGATCTGCTGACTTTTGTTCTATCTGTGTTCTAGACAAGTATGCTGAGGGGTCAAAGTCATGGCGGGAAAGTAGCATCCGAAGGAGTTCCCAGTTGAAAGTCATTCCAATCCATTCCCAAGCTGCCCTATCCTCTCGTAGAGAGTTCACGTCCAAATCTGGTCGCGATAGCAGCAGCTTCACGATCTGAGTACACGGGTGAGCTTCATCGGCCATCCCAGATGCCTTATCGCAGGCTAATACGAATGGGTTCCCGATGTTAACGTCGATGTTTGAAGAAGAGAGGAGGGTCTGAACGATATCGAATTGAGCACTTTCAACTGCAAAGCCAAGAGCGGTTTTGCCATCCAAATCGGTCAAATTTACTTTGATGCCATTGCTCGACAGGAGGAACTGCAAAAGACGCTTCTGTCCGTACGCAGCAGCAAGCATGAGAGGTGAGCGGTTCAAGGAATCGAGTGGATTTGGAAAACTCTTGTCCTTCATGGCATCTTGAGCAAGCTTTTCAATGTCAAATATCGCCGAAACGTGAAGAGCGGACAGGTTCCGGACGACAGTAGTTCGACTCGCATCATACAGTTGATTCCAGAGTTCCAACATAGGTTGGTTAGTAAGGAATTCATATGTTGTCCTTTCGACTTCAGCATTGAAACAAATCGCTGCGTGGACCCCCCAGTTGGATACCGCATAATCCAAGAAATGGAATTTGGATGAAAGATTTTGGCGGTCCTCATACGTCGATAGTTTAACGCCATGAAAATCATTTAGGGAAAGGTACGTGAGGCAAGTGATGGCCAATTCTCCGTGCGCGGAAGGGAAAAGAATTTTTGCGTGATCTTGCAAGTATTCGTTGACCGACAAATGGACCAAACGGATGGTTGAAGTCGCGCTGTCAATAGTAACAAGGCCCAAACAGCATTCCGTGAAAAAGCTCTCGTGAGTCAACTCCACCAACTGGGTCACCCCAGGTATCGTGGCAATTGCATGTTGCAACTCGTCGATGGTGAGAGGTCTCTTGACGTGAGAGAGCCACATGAGTATTTCCATCGCCAGATCAGTTCTTGGTTGACCTTGGGAGTCTTGGGATTTGATTCGCTCCATCGTCAAATCCAAGTGGTCTACTAGAGCGCTAGGTAATGCGCGGAGAGCCTCCCGGACCTGTCGTGGGTTCGTCTGGCCGAGTATGTTGTCGATTTGCAAGGCGGGCAAGAGGAACCTAGTTGTAGGTTAGCGAACCATGATCAAAATGATATCTCTGATTATGGAGGCACGTACATTCCTTGTGATTTAGCTGTGATCAACTGGATGATTTCTTCACGAAGGGCTTCGTCGATAAAACGAGAGCTTTTCCGTCTACTTTTGGTGATCTTTTCGAGTAGAAACGCTCGAATATCGATGTCGGCCGCCTCGATTACGATTTGTGGATAATTCTCGAACGCGCTGTTGATGTCCGGGGGATAGGGACGACTGGTAATCAACACGCGCACATTAGAACCTGACATAAAGTCGAGCAGGTCGAGAATCGGTTCGCGATGGGCCTGCTCGTCACACTCGTCCAACGCGTCGAAGACCAGAAACAATTCTTCTGAGGAACTCGCGCAGATGTTTCGAAAAACCATCATCAAATCCTTGAATGATGGTAGACCCTGACCTTTCTCGATACGTTTATGGAGATCCGAGGCAGCATTTGGAAAAGTAGAGAGGGTGGAGAGTAGTTGCCGCAATAATGTCACCAAGATGTTGAAGGCAGTCTGCTCTGACTGCCGCTTGTAATCGAAGTAAAAGTACAGCAGTCCTCCACCACCCAGCTTGACTCGGTCATCCAGGTGGTCAACCACAACGGAGCTGGAATTCCTTAGCTTTCTGTCAAATAACAGAGAGTATGAACGCACGCAAGGAAAGATTTCCCAACTCCGGGCCCTCCATGGCACCAAAGCATGTTTTGCTGCATGGATCCTTCGCGCCACTCTCCGAACTTGGGCATGTTCAGGAGCCACTGCCCCAAACCTTCCATGCGGCGCATTTGAAGATCCCTGTGCTTTTCCTGAAATGGCAGAGAATGTAAAGCGTTTAATAATTTTGTCATTCGTTCATCTGCTCGTGTTCAGTGCTTGGAAAACATGGCGAGTCGAACGATTGTACCTGGGGGGTTCAATTGGTAATACGCTTGATGGATATTAATGATTCCGCCACTCGACGCATGGTTGCCGTGGTTGGTATAATTCTCGTAGAACGTCTCGTGGTGACGAGTGCCTCCATTGCCAGACTGAGACATCGAGAGGGTGGTAGTTTGGGAAGATGTCTCGTGTATGCGTTTCGATGGTGTCCAAATATGAGTTTGGCAGTTCAAGGCAGTTCATTGTTCCTTGTATAGCTTTCAATACAATCGTCGCCCCTAAACGCAAGATACCGACTTAGGAAAGGCGGAAATAGAGGGAACTCCGGTCAGTACAATTTCGTGTCTTCTACCGATAGGTGTAGTTTTCTACAGTGAGTCATTGAGGTTGGTATCCGAGTTGAACGTTACCGAAATGTTTCCACATAAGATGGAGGGACCCAGTCTGGTAGTTCAGGGTTTGTCAGGAAGGTTTCAATTCTGGGGGGAATTATATCCAGCGATTTTTTGGATAGGTGGCTGCAATGCTTCAAATTCGAGTACCTCAGACGGCGTAACCGTCTTGTCCTTAGATAATCCTGAAGGAACTGCGGAACGAAATGAATGAGCATGCGTAGGCGAGGTGGGGATTAAGTATAGCAGACGTACAAGGTCATTGGCCTTCCAGATGGAATCGTTTAGCTGGAGTGGGCAGCACAGTCAGGCGTCAACACGACAAGGACATGGAATGGCGACAACCATCAGGTAGTTGCATTTTGTCAGCGGTATGTCACGAGCAGAGATGGGTGAAAGAGACGACGCGATGTCGTACAACGATGTGAAGCGTCTTCTTTCCAGGTTCAGGCAGCGGGTTGCCTCCAATAACACATCACATTCAAGAAACTCTTGATTGCTAACATGGTTCTTGAGTTTGTTTTGTTGATCGGAAGGGATATCTTGTAGGAAAATTATCAGCAAAAATTGAGTGCGGAGGGAAGTCACTGACCTTCTCCAACAATTGGAAATGATCTAGTAGGCTAACAGATGCTGTTGTGATGTGGATGCTTACTAATCCTCGCAGTCAGGCCGCTTCTAAGGTACGTCTTATATTTCTTCACTCTGTTTTCATTACTGATGATATTTTATACTACAGACTTTTTTCGGGTTTCCTTTGGTCTCGATCGTCCGCGATGGCCTGTTTCCTGCTCTGTCAATTTGCACCAAAGACCGATCATTGGTAACGGAGAGGGTATTCAAACCCTCTCTTCGCTTCTTTCACTATTTCCACCAATGGCGAGGGAAAATCCACCACCGGAGAGGGGTTGTATACCCTCTCCGTTCTCCTGGCCACTTCAATATCATACCTTCTCCATCGTTCTTTGGTCACATCCGTCCACCTCCCGCAAGACCAACAGAGAGCGTTTGGATGCCCTCTCTGCCACTTGCTTAGCAAAGTCTGTTTGTAACCAATGACAGACAGGGTTTTTATATCCTCTCCGTCGCTCGTTTGGCCAAGTCGGAGAGGGGGATTCTACTATCCACTGCATCGCTCGATTGTTACCCTTCGAATTTGAGCCACGGAGAAAGGTTTTAAACGCCCCAGCGCACATTCACCATGTCAGTATCCTTTTACTTCGACCACTGATAATACAAGATACCTCCATTTTCTATGATGAATATACACACTGAAATTTCAGAATTAAGCACTCCCTTCCCGGCGATCGAACTTTTAGTCCTCGAGAAACAGAAGGGTAATCTTAACCGATCTCGGTAAGCACTCATGATGATAATATATCACTGACTCGAAACCTTTAGAGTTAACCCAAGACCAAGACGACCGAGCGTGTCATGGTCCAGAAACCTCACAGAAGGGATGGGACGCAGGTTGCACTTGGGTTGCACTGCACTATTATTAGCAAGGGCTTTTCTTCCCTTCCACTTATCGATTCTCTGTTATACTACCCGTCACCCAAATTGAAATTTGCAAGGATTGTCGTTGGAATGGGCCTCTGCACTGTCTTGCACTCAGGAGGTGTTTCGTGGGGTCCTGATATTTTATCTTCTCGAACATGGGCCATGTATGGACGGACAGAGCTGCAATATACCGATGTCAATGTTAGGGCTCAATGTAGGGAATAATGGAGATAGGGTAGCTTCCCTCGTTCAATGGTTGATACTCGGATGATTAACAATCGACTTCGACTTTAAGTTCTACAGATTATCAAAAGATTCACAAAAAATGAGTGATTTACTTTCTATTTTTCCTCTCTTGGATACGAGAGTGTTACATAGCTTCCATCAGAGAACTGGAAGGTGTAGCATGTGGGTCGACCTTTGGAAGATGTATCTTCCGACAATCTGGGCCAAGAGTAGAACAATGAATGACAATCATGGAGGACTCACGGAATAAACCGAGCCTGCAATGAAGTGTGCCTTTGAGATCGCCAGAAGTTATCCTTCCTCCGTAGCAGGGCCACTGAACCGAAACGTCTATAGACCCTTCGAGATTTAGAGTACGAAGCAGAGGAGTTGGATGTGAACAGGAGGTTCCAGTTAAAATCAGCGTTATCGGGAGGTGACAAATGCTCTTCCATCCTGTGTATTCATCCCTGCAACATTATTAACAGGATTACATAGTTTTTTCGAAACGAAAGAACGTTGAGGATGACAGCAGAAAAATCATTCGGATCAAAATCGGCACAGGGCAGGTCCGCAAAGTCACTGCTAGTCACTAGTCACTCTTCCCCATCCAACTTCGAAATCACCCTTTTCTGTTTGATCTTTGACATTAGAAACGATCGTACCGTCGGTCACCTGAAGATGAGATCGTGAACAAGAATACAGTATCGTTTGGGGGTGTCGATACTTGACCTGTGGAAGGTCAGTGACTTTCAACTTATGCTGATAATTTTTCTACAAGACATCCCTAACAAGACGCTTCACATCGTTGTATGACATCCGCGTCCTCGTGAGTCGTCTCTTTCACCCATCTCTGCTCGTGACATACTGCTGACAAAATGCAGTTCTACCTGATGGTTGTCGCCATTCCATGTCCTTGTCGTGTTGACGCCTGACTGTGCTGCCCACTCCAGCTAAACGACTCCATCTGGAAGGCCAAGGACCTTGTAATTATGCTATACTTAATCCCCACCTCGCCTACGTATGCTCATTCATTTCGTTCCGCAGTTCCTTCAGAATTATCTAAGGACAAGACGCCCAAAGTTACGCTACTCCTATCCAAAAGACGCTGGATATTATTCTCCCAAGAATCGAAACCTTCCCGAGAAACCAGACTGGGTCCCTCCATCTACGAATCCGAGCGTTTCTGAATTTCTTAGAAACCTGAGGAGAATCCCAGCGTATGGGTCCCAAGTCTTCTGTATCATAACTTCTAATCTCATCATGGTGATGTTGTTGAAAAGATATTTGGGCGGGGAAATCACATGTACGTGGGGGCCACAGTATTTGCGTTTGCAATACCTCCGGGTCGGGCAAAACTCGGCGTATATTGGAAGGGCTCACGAAGTCCTGGGGACTTTACTTCGTTGCTGCCCGGGATAACAATGGCGTCGTTGTCCATGATTTTGAAGCGGCACTGGATGACATTGGACCATGAGGACTGGACGGTTGACGTCTGCCCCTACGGTGGTCGCTCGCTAAAGCCTGTAATGGCAACGTAGGGCCAGAGCACCAGCGCCTTTGGTTGCTGTTCCAATTATCCAACCCTCTGCCTGGATTTGAAACCCCTATCCATTTGTTATGATGAAGGAGTGCTTAGACGGTGCCTCGGGAAAGGTCACAGCTTGTGATGTAGGTTAGACGGCTGTTGATCTCCGATATCCTGGTCAAACAAAGTAAACCAAGTTAGATTTTTACTGGTTACCTTCATACCGTCCAATGACTGTGAAGCTCATCACGGTTCACCCACTCATTTAGTAGGCCAAGGATCGATCATCTATCTAAAAGCCAAAATCATCCTTCGCCTATCCTGAATCATTACGAATACTACATAAGAGTGTCTTATAATTAATTTTTAGGGGCGTGAAGAATCCTCCTATGCACTTCCGTGCCAACTTCGCATCTGCGAGCAGATTCAGAGTCTCCGAGTCCATATCCTCATTCCTAACCCTCGACTCTTTAACCTTCGCTGACATCAAACTTGAAGCACCGGCCACTTCCACAATTCTAGAGTCATACTGGACCATCGTATTCTTAACTTGGATCATGACCGCACATCAAGAATCAACATCTGGTGGTACATTTCAAAATGGGCTATTTACGCTGTATGTGTGGATTTTCTTCAACTAAAGTAATTGCCCTTGGTCGAGAAAGAAGTAAACGTAGAAATCGCAAGAAGATAAAGTCGTTCAACAGTTCAAGTTCAAAAGGTCAACGTAAACACCAAACTGTGCACCCTTCACTTCTTTTTCAGGAGTAACAACAAAGTTGTCGGGCTCATAATTAATATTTGCGATAGGAATGGGGTAGGAAATGCCTTGGTCGGGAACGACTTGTTGGGCAAAGACTTGGTAGACGCCAGGGGGGATTGTCACAGCTGCTCCGACGGGAAGCAGATTGGCTATGAATAACGGGACATCACCAGTGTTGGAAAGGGGGATACTCTTCGGAGCGACTTCAATTCTGCAATATAAAAGGTGTGTCATCGGCAGCTGAGATAATGTCTGTTGTACTTACTTTTCCGCCATAATGATTGAGAAAGAGCTTTTGTATGTGGGTTCTGCGGTGTTGTTATTTGCGATGGGGGCGTGTCGCAGTTGCCAGTTGGACGACAAGTAAACCTCATTTAAGGAAACGGGAAGCCGTGTATACCAAAGACGTATGTTTGTACCAAGTTGCATTGCAGATCTTTTCCGATGCAGTCAAAAGGAAATCGACAGACGGAAATAAAAATCATACTACTAGTAGTCATGAGGTGAAACTTGAAGTCGCATTTGGATGTGAATAATCGGCCGATAGCTGTTAGCAATTTGATTTTTTTGGAAATGGCTAGCTCTAATACGAAGGACTGAATGCACTACCTTTGTATATCTATGATTCCCGTTGACGCGTTGAGTACCCGCACGGCAACCTGGGGCCACGGATTATGTGATCCTTTATTCGCGGGATACTGTATTGGCTTCTACTTCTTTGAAAATTAAGTTTGATAGAACATGCCCCAATTTATTCCGCTTCAAGCCTATTTTTCACAATAAACTTGCTCCAAATGTTTTCTTTTCGGCACAAGGGGAAATCTGGTTGATGAATAAAGGATATTTGAGTTGTAGTTTGCCTCCCATGGTGTGTGGGACCTGAGAACTGGACACCGGGTGGACTCTGGACTCTGGAGTCACGTTAGTGGTATGAATTTAATAGGTGGGTGCTGCCAGTGGACTTGGCGTGAGATGACAGTGCGATACTCTGACCCGTATCCCGTTCAATTGAATGGTACGATGAATGAAGCCGCAGTGCTGCGCATATTGTAAGTAAATCACAAGGTACGCGTTCAATCTTTTTTCCAGCCCTTGATCTTGTCTTGTGTAAAGGGTCCTTCGCCATCTGTCGACACATTTATTTGTGAGGCCCTTGTGACGAACAGAAATGCGGAGCGCCCCAGAATGTGTTGCTCAAGTGATTGAGGTCTTTTGAGTTTCCTGAGCAAACCAGACAGATGTGTGCGAAGTGTCCCAGTCCGACAGCTAGTTGCAAATTGGAAAGCCAGTAGTCCTTCACGAACACAACGCAAGATTGCTCCAATTCATACGCAATCATCAGCCTTGTGGCCCATCCAAATGGTGGACGACTGGTTTATTTTGGGTGTACGATATGGGAAATTCTGATTCCTCACTCACATTATCACGGTCGGGAATCTGCACAATCCGAAATTCACGGTGACATTTTGTTGCAGTTCGCCGATTAAGTACCTCAATTTTAATCGTGACGCCAGGATCATATCCGGCCCGGGCCACAATCATTGCCACGTGATTGTAGATTTCCAGGAATAGGCAAAGAAAGTACGTGTGGTACAGCCGAAAGCCCTAGAGACTATAGCGTGAACCAACGGGTCCCAGGCCAGCCACATGATACAAAGTTCCTGTGTCGTCTGGTGATCAATCGATCATGCCCCGAATGGTTAGATTGTAGATACAGCATCAACATTCTATCGTTTCAACCACCCACCCTCAAGCGCATGATGATAGTGTTTCCAGTCCATCTCGATCTTCTTCTGTGACGTAAATTGTATTATGTTCACGTCGTCTGTGTCTAGTCTAATTCCATGATGATTCAAAGTGGTGCGATTCAGCCTCCCCCCCAAATAAACCAGTCGTTCACCATTTGGATGGGCCACAAGGCTGATGGTTACGTATGAATTGGAGCAATCTTGCGTTGTGTTCTGGCTTTCCAATTTGCAACTAGCTGTTGGACACTTCGCACAAGCTGGTTTGCTCAGGAAACTCAAAAGACCTCAATCACCTGTGCAACACATTCTCGGGCGCTCCGCATTTCTATTCGTCACTGACTCACAAGGACCTCAAAAATAAATGTGTCGACAGATGGAGAAAGGGCCTAATTCAGTCGCTTTTATACAAAACAAGATCAAGGGTTGGAAAAAAACTTGAGGGAATGTGTAACTTGTTGATCATGATTTACTTCGCAGCACTGCGGCTTCATTCATCATACCATTCAATTGAACGGGATACAGTCAGAGTATCGCACTATCACCTCACGCCGAGTCCACTGGCAGCACCCACCTATTAAATTCATACCACTAACGTGACTCCAGAGTCCACCCGGTGTCCAGTTTTCAGGTCCCACACACCATGGGAGGCAAACAACAACTCAAATATCCTTTATTCATCAACCAGATTTCCCCTTGTGCCGCAAAAAAAAAAAACATTTGGAGCAAGTTTGTTTCCAAGAAAATCAAATTTCCAACAGCTATCGGCCGACTATTCACATCCAAATGCGACTTTCACCTCATGACTAGTGTGACTTTTATTTCCGTCTATCGATTTCCTCTTTGGTATACACGGCTTCCCATTTCCTTTATAAATGAGGTTTACTTGTCGTCCAACTACACACCCCCATTGCAAATAACAACCCACATACAAAAGCTCTTTCTCAATCATCATGTCGGCAAAGTAAGTACAACAGACATTATTTCAGCTCCCGATGACAAACCTTTTATATTGCAGAATTGAAGTCGCTCCGAAAAGTATCCCCCTTTCCAACACTGGTGATGTCTTGTTATATGTCGTCAAGGAAGGCGAAGACAAGGGAGTTGAGCTTCCCGTCGGAGCAGCTGTGACGATCACCCCTGGCGTCTACCAAGTCTTTGCCAACGACACTCCTATCGCCAAGATTATTTATGAGCCCTGCAAGTTTGTTGTTACTCCTGAAAAAGAAGTGAAGGGTGCACAGTTTGGTGTTTACGTTAACCTTTTGAACATCTGTTGAACGACTTTTATCTTCTTGCGATTTCTATTTACTTCTTTCTTGACCAAGGGCAATTACTTTAGTTGAAGAAAATCCATATATACAGCGTAAATAGCCCATTTTGAAATGTACCACCAGATGTTGATTCTTGACGTGCGGTCATGATCCAAGTTAAGAATACGACGGTCCAGTATGATTAGGTCTGAATTGTGGAAGTGGCCGGTGTTTTGATGTCGGCGAAGGTTTAAGAGTCGAGGGCTGGGAGTGAGGAGGAGGGGTTGGATAATTGGAACAGCGACCAAAGGCGCTGGTGATCTGGCTCTACGTCGCCATTACAGGCTTTAGCGAGCGTCCCCCGTAGGGGCAGACGTCAACCGTCCAGTCCTCATATTGTCCGATGTCGTCCAGTGCCGCTTCAAAATCATGGACAACGACGCCATTGTTATCCCGGGCAGCAACGAAGTAAAGTCCCCAGGACTTCGTGAGCCCTTCCAATACACGCCGGGTTTTGCCCGACCCGGAGGTATTTCAAACGCGCCTAAGCTTATAGGTCTATGATCAGAATTACTCGAAGCCAAATATTAAATACTGTGCCACGTACATGTGATTTCCCCGCCCAAATATCTTTTCAACAGCATCACCATGATGAGAATGGAAGTTGTGATACAGAAGACTTGGGGACCCATTCCGATACGCTGGAACTCTCAGGATTCTAAGAAATTCAGAAACGCTCGGATTCGTAGATGGAGGGACCCAGTCTGGTAGTTCAGGATTTGTCAGGAAGGTTTCGATTCTGGGGAGAATAATATCCAGCGTCTTTGCGATAGGTGACTGCAATGCTTCGAATTCGGGTAGCGTAACTTTACGCGTCTTGTCCTAAGATAAACCTGAAGGAACTGCGGAACGAAATGAATGAGCATACGTAGGCGAGGTGGGGATTAAGTATAGCAGAAGTACAAGGTCCTTGTCCTTCCAGATGGTGTCGTTTAGCTGGAGTGGGCAGCACAGTCAGGCGTCAACACGACAAGGACATGGAATGGCGACAACCATCAGGTAGTTGCATTTTGTCAGCGGTATGTCACGAGCAGAGATGGGTGAAAGAGACGACG
>Ga0307507_10003190_pt1 | contig 32480 bp, 38 predicted proteins | sample 7_EM_MG_FD_207223 | JGI IMG/M metagenome (GOLD analysis project Ga0307507, IMG submission 207223) | Populus trichocarpa ectomycorrhiza microbial communities from riparian zone in the Pacific Northwest, United States - 7_EM | ecosystem: Host-associated > Plants > Roots > Unclassified | place... | reverse complement strand
CGAGATGCCCCTATAATTCCTTCCCTTTAACAAACATGCGAAATTGAAACTCCCAACTGGCATAGTTTTTGCCATTGAATCGAGTAAGAAAAGCATCTCCAGACATCCTAGGAACCAAAAACAAATCACCAAATACTGACGAATTCAGTCTGTAAACTGAAGAGAAGAACAAAGGTCTAGATCAGAATAATTGGCTCTGATACCATGTTACAAATATCAAATTTCAATGTAAAATTGTTCTGTCTTTCATTGCCCTTTCGGAAGGAGGAATTCCGCCCTCTAAATACATGTAATAATCCCTAATTTACTGTCTCTAATCCCTGATTTGTAGTCCATAATAAATACAAGATTTTCTGTTACAATTTGGTTGCCATATATTGTTGATATTCTTGCCATAATATACACTGACATAGCTAACATAATATTCTTAATAATTAAGAGATTGTTTCCTATTTGTAGGATTCTGGTCACCACCAGTAATTATAGAGATTGTTTTCTATTTGTGGTCAACACCAGAATTCATAGAATCTAGGGATTCTGTTTCCAACACTCCCTCTCAAGCTGGCTTGAAAATATCCTTCATGCCCAACTTGCTCACTAGCCTATCAAAGTGGTTCTTCGGTAGTCCTTTAGTGAGACATACAACCTCTTATTCTACAGTAGGTAGATAGGGTATGCAAATTTGTCCACTTTCTAGTATTTCCTTGATGAAGTGTTTGTTGATTTCGATATGTTTAGTTCTATCATGTAGAACTGGATTGTGTGCAATTGCAATCGCTGACTTGTGATCGGAGTACAATTTTAGAGGTTGAGGTGTTGATATATTTAGGTCTTTAAGAAGTCTTTCCACCCACAATATTCACAAATTCCTAGTGTTGTTGCTGCTCTGAACTCGGCTTCAGCATTGCTTCTAGCAACAATGCCTTGCATTTTGCTTCTCCAAGTGACTAAATTTCCACCCACAAACACACAATAGCGTGAAGTTGATCTCCCGTCGATGATGCTTCTTGCCTAATCTACGTCAGTGTAGACTTCTATCTGAAGTTGTCCTTTGTTAGCAAATAACAACCCCCTTCCTCGGTGGGGAAACTAGATTCACACTGCAAATTATACGGGTATATGGACAAAGATAATGTAGGATGACCCGACCTATCACTCTTTGATAGGGAGACTAAGCTCATTTGGCCTATCTCATTGTTTATTTTATTTATTTGGAATTATTAATGTTAAACAGTTTGATTTGATGGGCTAAGCCCAATAATGAGATGTTTTAGGGTTTTACTATTTATATGTTTCTCTGTTATTTTGTGAGACAATTTGATGATTAATTAAAAATATTGTAGATTTTGCATATCTCAAATCCCTATTCTTTTCTTCCTTTGCTTTATTCTTTCTCTAAAAGCTTATTTCTTTTATGCTTTAAGTTTTTTGTTCATTGTTCCGCATCAAATTTGGTATCAGAGCTAGGGTTTTAATTGTTCTTACAATTAAATGATCTACATGTTTATGCTTAACCCTAACCCTAGATCTGGTTTGATCTAAGAAAAGAAAAGAAAAAAAACATCATACTGTTCTGATTACAAAAAAAAGATATTGTTCACCGTTCATCATCAAAACTCAACCGTCAGAAATTCTGCATCAACGCCGATCACAGCCAAGACACCACATCAATCCATAGGTACACGTTGATTTACTGCCTTCAACACCCCCACAACGCCACATCCACAACAGGTCGCCCACACCAGCAGTAGTAGATCTTCGTCGACAACGACGCCTCAACCAATTTCATCTTCTCCATTAATAATGGCAAATCGGTCACTAGCCAACATTTCACACCTGCAAACTCTCGCAACACCTCCACAACAGATTCATCAGTGACAACAGCCATTTGTCATGCCTGAGCTCATTGGCAATATAATCGACCAGCGGCAACCACCACCTTTCAATGACAGACTGTAATCGTCCTTACCTTCAGCAGTCACGTCGCGCTGCCAACAACAGCAACAAGGAAAATCAACAAAGAGATTGCAGCACAAAAGACATTTGAGGTAGAATTAATTAACCCTGCCACATCACCTGCCATCTCAGCTGTCTGGAGCCATGTCAGTATAGGCAAACACGTCACCGAGCTATCATGTGAGCAGATTCCATCACGTCATCCTATAGTGTCGCGTCAGCTGCCACATCATCTGGTCAGAAATTCTTTTATCCCATTGAATATCATTATTCTTGGTATGCTTTTGCACTTGATAACCAAGATTTAGCATTAATATTATTCTTTGTGCTTACCTATAAATCAATTACATCGTCTGCCTCGCAAATTGAATTACCTTAATTTTAGGCTTGTTTATTGGCATTGAATATCCGGTCCTTTTAATTAATTGTGGAGCTTGGTTAAATTTGTGGGAAAACTGAAACATTGTGTTTGGATTACTTGTTTGCATTTAGAGGACTTACGTTGCTTACTTGTGAATTTTCCTGGTTTAATTCGTCATTACTTAGTCTCTAAGATAAATAAAATAATTAAATATTAGTTGTAATTTTATTTTGCGTTTTTACTTGCAAGTGTTGTTTGTGATCTCAATCACAGTCTTGGGATCAGTTTGTGTGCATTTACGTAGTGGTCGTCTAGTATACAATCTAGAAGTCATAGCTACCATGGACCCGAACTCTAGTAATGCTCTTAGAGATACTCAAGAGCAATTACAACTTAAGTGAACAAAAATGAACAACATGTCCAATCAAATGACAATATTTCTGGAAGGGTGGAGTCCATAGAAACTTTGCAAGTAAGAAAGTCTAGTGAGAGTGAACATTTTAATGACAACCATAGGAATCCTCAAAGACCAGCTCCTCGTAGGAATCGCCAACATAACCACCACTATGGTCACAATGACTTTGACGACCCTAACAATAGTGAGCGTTCCAATGATTGTCGTTAAAGACCAGCTCACCCTAAGAACCGTTAATACAACCGCAATCAAGGTCATCACGACTACGATGACCCTAACGAGCGAGTCATGAGGCATATCAAAGTAGAAGCCCCAACTTTTAAAGGTCAACTTGGCCCGTGGATCTTTGATAGATGGATCTGTGACATTGATCAATTCTTTGGCTGATATAATTTATCTGAGAATAGGAGGGTAAGATTCACGAAGATGAAACTTAGTGGAACCACTCGGCTCTATTGGGAAAGTGTAAGAGAATCTTTGGTTACGAGAGGTCAACCCCCTATTACGGATTGGGTTGAAATGAAAACTAAGTTGCAAGAAAAGTACTTACCTCGTTCTTATAGGGGAAATCTCTTAGACTAGTGGAATAACTTGAGGCAAAGAGGTAAGCCTGCCAATGAAAATGTTGCATAATTTGATGAGTATAGGATGAAGTGTGCAGTTAGGGAGGATGAAGCAATGACCTTAAGTAGATTTTGAAAAGGCTTAAACGATGACCTTAAAAGAGAGGTTATGCTTAGAGGTGTATCCACCCTTGATGAAGCTTATCCATAATACAAAATTATGAGTTGGTCACAAAAAGTCAGTGGACGAGATGTCAGGACACTCGTAGTACTCCTTCTAGGTTCCAACCTGGTAATAATAATTTTATACTGGGTGCCTTACCCTGTAAACCCAATCCTTTGATTTCCCAGATACCTAGAGAAGACAAGGGTAAGGGTATTTTTCAGGAATCATCTAATATAACCTCAAGGATTTAGTGTTTTAAATGCCAGGGTTTTGGTCATGTTTCCTCTAGTTGCTCCACTAAAGCTTTGTTCATCAGGGGGCAACAAGATCCGGGTGAAGAAGACAATTGTGTTGATAAGGTATATGAACCCAATCCCGATGATTTTCAGGACCTAAATGACAAGGAGGATAAGTCCAACTTGCTAGGATGTGTTAGGTCTATAACCACTCAAATCAAACACGACTTTCTAGGATGGGAGACAACAAGGTTAAGTGTGGTTAGATGTGTTTTAATACAACCCAAAGGAATCGAGGATTAGAGAAGGACTGCTATTTTTTACACTTACATTAAATGTTGAGATAAATAGTGCAAGATCATCATAGACAGTGGTAGTTATATCAATGTAATTTCCTCGGGAAGCGTATCCCGTTTAGGCTTAAAGTCTGTTCCACACCCTAAACCCTACAGTATGTCAAGGGTTAATGACACATCTATAGCGGTCAAAGAGAAATTTTTTTTTCCATAAAGATCTTGGACTATTATAATAAAATTGGTGTGATGTTATTCCCATAGACATAGGGCACATCATTTTGGGTAGGCCTTGGTTATATGATTTGGACGTTACAATCTTTGGGCGATCAAATATTTGTTCATTCACTTTTCAAGGTAAAAAAATTCAATTTATTGGATTACCACCAAGGTCTAATGATGATAGTAAGAAGAAGAATAAAGTGAAAGAAGGAGGACTTAACATAATAAGTCCTAGGGAGTTTGATAAAGAGATTCGTGAGGAGTCTATTGTGTTCGCTTTAGTGGTCAAGGAGATTGTAGAAGACATTTTAGAAGAGCCACCTGAAGAGGTAAAGAGAGTGTTGAAAGAATTTCTAGATGTTTTCCCTTCTAAACTACATAATGCTTTACCATCGATACGTGATGTTTAACACACCATAGATTTTGTCCCTAGTAAGGCAAGTATGTGAGTTGTTACAAAAGGGATTTATACGAGAGAGTTTGAGCCCCTGTGTAATACCTACATTGTTAACACTTAAGAAAGATGGATCATGGAGAATGTGTGTAGAAGTCGATCCATCAATAGGATTACTATCAAGTATTGCTTTCCAATTCCTCGATTGGATTACATGCTATATATGATGGCAGGAGCCCAGATCTTCTCTAAGATTGACTTGAAGAGTGGGTATCATTAGATTAGGATCCGTTCGGGAGATGAATAGAAAACGACGTTTAAGACTGAGGATGGTTTATATGAGTTGTTAGTAATGCATTTTGGTCTTTCCAATGCACCAAACACTTTTATAAGAGTAATGACACAAGTGCTTAGGCCATTTATGGGAAAGTTCTTGGTGGTGTACTTTTATGATATTCTTATGTATAGCAAAACTAAGGAAGAGCATTTTGATCACCTTATTCAAGTTTGTACCACCATAAGAAAGGCAAGTTTGTTTGCCAATGTCAAAAAGTGTTCCTTTTTTATAGATTAAGTGGTTTTTTTAGGGTTTATAGTGTCATGTAAAGGAGTCTCTGTTGACCCCTAGAAAGTTCAAATGATAGTAGATTAGCATGAGCCTAAGACTATTCATGAGGTTTGTAGTTTTCATGGGCTTGCAACTTTCTATCATCGTTTCATTAAGGGATTTAGCACCATCATGTCGCCTATTACAGATTGTTTAAAACAAGGTGAGTTTTAGTGGAGTAAAGAAGCTAATAAGACATTTGAGGAGGTTAAGAAGAGGGTGATGGAGGCTCTAGTAATGCGGCTACCTGACTTTACTAAGATATTTAAAGTAGAATATGATGCCTCGGGAGTCGGTATAGGTGGAGTACTTACTCAGGAACAGCACCGTGTAGCCTACTTTAGTGAGAAACTTAGCAAGACCAAATAAAAATACTCAACCTATGATAAGGAATTTTATGTGGTGGTTTAGGCCCTGCGTTATTGGCGTCATTACTTGATACCGTATGAGTTTGTTCTTTACTTCAACTATGAGGCCCTCCCCTATCTCAACTCCCAAAAGAAACTCAATCACAGGCATGGTAATTGGGTTGAATATTTGCAAGCACATTCATTTGTTTTGAAACATAAATCTGGAATGGAGAATAAAGTTGCAGATGCCTTGAGTCATCGGGTAACACTATTATCTGTAATGAGTGTTGAAGTTACAGGATTTGAGAGACTCAAAGAGGATTATGAATCTTGCTTAGAATTTAAAGAAATATACTTAACTTTGAAATATGAGAATCACCGTGTTGTAAATGGTTATACCTCCAAGAATGATATTTATTTTGGGATAATAAGCTTTGTATCCCGAAAACATCCGTGCGTGAATTTTTGATATGGGAAACTCATGCTGGAGGTCTTTCAGGATATTTTGGAAGGAATAAAACCATCGAAGAGGTGGAACATCAGTTTTTCTGGTCTAGTTTGAAAAGAGATGTCACTAAATTGGTAGGTCAATATCGAACTTGCCAACTAGCTAAGTATAGAAAACAGAATACTGGTCTTTACACCCCATTGCTCGTTCCCACTTGCCCTTGGCAAGATGTAAGTATGGATTTTGTGCTTAGGCTTCCACAAACTGTAAAAAAAACATAATTCTATTTTTGTGGTTGTCAATCGCTTTTCTAAGTTGGCCCATTTTATTCCTTGTACTAAGACCACAAATTCTTCCAGAGTTGCGTAACTCTATTTTGATGAGATTGTCAAGTTGTATGGTCTTTCCCAGACCATAGTCTCGGATAGGGATATTAGATTTACAAGTTATTTCTGGAAAACCCTTTGGCATATGGTGGGAACCAAATTGAAGTTTTCTACTGCCTACCACCCCCAAACTGATGGTCAAACTGAGGTGGTTAACAGGAGTTCAGGCAACCTTTTGAGGTGTCTAGTATGTGATCATAATAGGAATTGGGATTTGATTCTTCCTACAACCTAGTTTGCCTATAATAGCTTTATCAATAAGTCAATATGCATGAGTCCCTTTGAAGTTGTACATGGTTACAAGCCTAGGAAACCTTTAGACCTTCTTCTCATGTCCCTTCATGCTAGAGTGTCTGAGTTAGCTGAGTCTTTTGCACGTAGAATTCAGGATTTGCATATTGAGATCACTAAACAAATTCAAGCAAGTAATGCGCAATATAAATTTCAAGCTGATTTACATAAATGACATAATGAGTTTAATGTGGGACACTATATTATGATATGGATTAGACCCGAGCAGTTTCCTTCATGAACTAATCAAAAATTATATGCACGTAGTGCAAGGCCTTTCAAAGTGTTACAACAGGTTGGTCCAAATGCTTATGTTCTTGATTTACCACATGATTTTGGCATTAGTTCTTCATTTAACATTAAAGATCTAGTTGCATACCATAAGCCACTTCCTATTCTAAATGATCCATTTAAGATACCATTAAACTCCCCTCCTAATGATCCGATTGAAACCTTTATACCTTTCACCTTGACATCAATATAAAAGGATAATATTGATGCTATTCTAGATGAACAAGTTGTTTTTAACATGAATGATGAGGTTTAATGGTTTCTAGTTCGATGGGTGGGCCAACCTAATTCAGATTGCACTTAGATCACAAGAGATACTTTGCGGCAAATTGATCCAGATCTTTGGGAGAACTATCAGAGTTGTCCAGTGCTACACTCGACGGGGTCGAGTTTCTCCAACCCTGGGAGAGTTGGTGGGGACACCAAACCCACACCACAAATTACACGAGTATATAAACGAAGATGATGTAAAATGATCTAACCTATCACTCTTTGGTTGGGAGACTATGCCCATTTGAGCCTATCTCATTGTTTATTTTATTTATTTGGAATTATTTATGTTAAACAGTTTGATTTAATGGGTTGAGCCCAATAGTAAGATGTTTTAGGGTTTTACTATTTATATATTTCTCTATCATTTTGTGAGACAATTTGATGATTAATTAAAAATATTACAGATTTTATATATCTCCAATCTCCATTCTTCTCTTTCTTTGCTTTATTCTTTCTCTAAAAGCTTATTTCTTTTATGCTTTAAGTCTTTTGTTCACTGTTCCGCGTCATTCCTGGTGCTCCTTTTAGGTACCTTAGAATCCTTACCACTGCCTCATGATGTTCACTGCTTGGTGAGTGCATAAATTGACTCACCAAGCTGACTAAAAAAGAGATGTTAGGCTTGGTATGTGCAAGATAAATAAGCTTACCTTTAAGGCGTTGATACTGCTCCATATTTATAGATTTAAATTAGGCTCTATAGGAGTGTTTGCTAGTTTACAGTCCATCAGCCTTGTTTCTTCTAACAAATCCAAAATGTACTTCCTTTGAGAGACAAATATCTCTCTCTTGATCCTTGCAAATTCCATTCCCAAAAAATACCTTAGTTCACCCAAGTCTTTGAGTTCAAATTCTTTTGTGAATGCCTATTTCAATCTTGGTTATATCATCTTCTATCAAGATGATGTCATCAACATACATAATTAAGATAGCTCTTTTTCCTTCATTAGAGTGCTTAAATAATAATGTGTGGGGTCTCCATTACTCTGGCTATATCCAAATGCTTTCACAACTCTACCAAACCTCTCAAACCATGCTCTCAGAGATTGTTTTAGTCCATAGAGAGCTTTCACTAGTCTACACACCTTTCCATTTCGAAGTTCCTTCTCAAAACTAGGTGGCAGGTCCATGAATACTTCTTCCTCAAGGCTGCCATTTAGAAACACATTTTTTTATGTCTAGTTGATATAGAGGCCAACTGTAATTTACAGCCACGGAGAGCAGTATCTTATTTGAGTTTATTTTGGCTACAAGTGCGAAGGTTTCTTGATAGTCAAGGCCATTTGTTTGGATAAATCCTTTAGCAACCATCCTAGCTTTGTGCCTCTCTATTGACCCATCCACTCTATATTTAATAGTAAACACCTATTTGCACCCAACAGTCCTTTTTCCCTTAGGCAAGTCAACAATTCTCCAAGTTTGGTTTTTATTTAGAGCCAACATCTCCTCCATAACAGCCTGTTTCCAGTGATGATTTCCTAGGGCCTCTTGTATATTCCTAGGGATATTGACATGTGAAAGACTCGATGTGAAGGCCTTGTATGTTTTTGACAATCTATGGTATGACAAGAATTTGGCTATTAGGTGAGATGTGCAGGTCCTAACACCTTTTCTAATAGCTATGAGAATGTCTAAATCAGTTTCAGCTAGTCCGGGGCTGGCAAGTTTAGGAATAGATGTAGTGGGAAGAGAGAGATTGATATCAGAAGTTTTGCCTGGACAATTGTGGTGTAAGTCTTGATCAGGCCTGTGGAGTTGAGATTGGTGTAATGCGTGATATGGATGAACTCTGCCATGAAAAGGTTTCTTCCGTCTGTAAACCTGCAATTCTATGGCAGGATATTTACCCAGATTCGAGTCCTTATCTTGTAATGTTTCTCCCCCTGTATCAATATCGGGATGATATGGTAGTAAACTAGATTTAAGTTGTTCAAAATCTAATGTTGTTTCTTTTTAAAAAAAAACTCTATTTGAGGCAATCTCTCATGGTTATTTATTTCCCTATTTGACTCCAGATCAAATTCAACTCTGACTAGTTTCCTTATTTAAGTTGGAGTGAACCCTTTGAGAATCCTTATAAGAATTAATTTCCTTAACTAAAAATAGAATCTTTCATATTCTGTGTACTTAAAAATTCATTAGGAAAGTAGGTATTGGGTAATACCATAGAACTATCTCAAAAAATCTCAACATCTTCTCTTTGACTCTCCCCCTGAAGATGTTTTTCGAAAAACAATTTATTTTTCAAAAAAAAGACAACATCCATACCAACAAGAAACTTTCTATTATTGGAATTGAAACATTTATATCCCTTTTAGTTAGGAGCATACCCCTACAAAGACATATTTTTTAGCCCTTGCATCCAATTTGGACCGAGAAAACACTGGTTGGTGAACAAACACAATGCAACTGAAAACCTTTAAAGGCAGATTTGCACTTAACCGATTAGTAGGAAACAATTTTCAAAAACAGTTCATGGGAGTGTCATGATTTAAGACTCGAGTGAAAACCCTATTTATCAAATAGATAGCAGTGAAGACTGCCTCTCCTAGAGGTATTTTGGGAGATTCATGGATAACATGAGTGCCCTACTAACCTCCAAGAGATGACGATTCTTCCTCTCTGCTATGCCATTTTGTTGGGGGGTATACCTATAAATGGACTGGTGTTGGATACCATGATTGCCTCTCCTAGAGGTATTTTGAGAGATTCATGGATAATATGAGTGCTCTACTAACCTCCAAGAGATGACAATTCTTTCTCTTTGCTATGTCATTTTGTTGTGGGGTATACTTATAAATGGATTGGTGTTGGATACCATGCTGAGTTAAAAAAACCCACTCAAATGTTAGATTAAGAAATTTAGTCCCATTGTCACTTCTTAAAATACTAATTTTCGTTTGAAACTGGTTTTCGACCATGTTATAAAATTCTTTAAAAAGTTTTTCAACTTCAGCTTTAGTATTCATCAAGTAAAGCCAACATAAACGAGTGTGGTCGTTTATAAAAGTTGCAAACCACGTCTTTCCACTTAAAGTAGGTATATTGGATAGCCCCTAAACATCCCTATGTACTAGATAAAAAGGTTTTGATGCACGACATAATTTTGAAACATGGGAATTTCAAGTACTTTTAGAGAAACAACATATATCACAATGAAGATCTTTTGATGAAGTTTTTTCAAATAAAGATGGAAACAGGTGCTTTAAATAGGAAAAACTAGGGTGTCCTAGTCTAAAATGCCACATCATAACCTGAGTTCTTACAAGAAGAGAACTAACACTACAAGCTAAGTCTAGAACAGAGTTGTTGCTACTTAGATTGTCCACAAAATAGTAGAGTCCATCGCATCGTAGCACTACCAAATGTTCTCCCCAAGCCAAGGTTCTTACAAGAAGAGAACTAACACTACAAGCTAAGTCTAGAACAGAGTTGTTGCTACTTAGATTGTCCACAAAATAGTAGAGTCCATCTTGCATCGTAGCACTACCAAATGTTCTCCCCAAGCCAAGGTCCTGAAACTCACATTTATTAGGATAAAACACAACAAAACAGTTAGAATCATTGGACAGTTTAATCACAGACAGTAAGTTGCAGGAGAGGTTAGGGACATGTAGAACTGATTTTAAATTGATATGATCTGAAATTTTAATGGACCCTTTGTCGGCAATGAAAGATAAGCTTCCATCTAAAATTTTTACCTCTTGATTGTCGGCACAAGGAGTATAGCTGTGGAATAAAGAGGATGTGCTGGTCATGTGATCCAAAGCACCGAAATCAATTATTCACGGTGCAAGAGTAGAGGAACTTACGAAACCAAAAGGAAAATTACCTGTGCGGGCAATCAGGCTGCTAGAAGTTGATGTGTTGGACCCGAATCTGGGAGGAATTAATTTCAGCAGTTGTTCAATATTTTCCTTGTTGAGAAGGTGTCTGTTCTGCGTAGTGAGCAGTGGGTACAGACTGTTGATAATTTTTTCCTCAGGTTTTCCAGTTAGCAGGCTTGCCATGGAGCTTCCAACAGGGTTCCCAAGTGTGTCGTGGTCTGTTACAGTGATCACACCATACCTTGGGTTTATCCTCAACTCTTGGCCCTTGAATCTTGTAGGCAGACACCTTTTGGGAGGCAATCAAAATAGATTTTTCAACAGGTGCAGATTCGTCGTCCCTTTTTCCCCAACATAACTAATCTTCTGCTTTCTTCCCTTCTCACTTCCACGAAGACTTCATTCAGAGGAGGTAGTGGCTGCCTACCAATAACTTGACCCTTCACCTCATCAAAATCAATATTTAAACCAGCCAAAAACTTAAATATGCCGCTGTTTTTTGTTAGCCGTTGGAAATATGCTCCATCAGTAGGATCTTTCCACTTGTGTTCGAGCGTGTTTGACAGTGTGGTAGTGGTTGCTTTTCAAATAGCTTTTCGTGCCGAAATACATGTCAATGATGTTTTTTTATTTTTTAAAAATCATTTTTGAAATCAGCACATCAAAACGATTCAAAAAATACAAACCGCACTCAATTTTAGCAAAAAAAAAAAAAATTAAAATTTAGTCAAACACAGGTTCAACCGCAGAGCCAAACCGGCTCGAATAGATCATGTCAAGATCCTGCCTCAACGAGGAAAGTACCTAGCGACAGAATCTGTCCCCTATTTGGCTTCATTGATTTTCAACAAGAGCTCATAAATTTTGTGATTGATTATTAAGATCTGAATACATTATCTAAGGTTCTCCCACATCTCCTTAGCGGTAGAATAGCTTAAATAGTTGGCAGCAATCTCTTCTTCCATAGAGTTAACTAACCAGGACATTAACATGGAGTTTTCGGTATCCCAGACTGTATACTGTGCACCTGTCTCTGCCGGTTTTATTTTTTCTCCATTCAAGTATCCTAGTTTTCCTCTGCCACAGATATTCATCTGGACAGAAAGGGTCCAGCGAAGAAAATTATCACCATTCAATTTAATGTTGGTGATTTTAAGTGGAGGATGTTCTGTAGATGGCGTTATCGGTGGTAGGTTGTGATTGGAAACAGAAGAAGAAAAGATTTCAGACATGATGTTGGGTTGAGATAATAATAAAAATAAAAATAAAAATAAAAACAGAGAGGGTCTAGGAAGAAGTCCAAAAACTCTTGGAGATAGCCTAGGTTTCAGAGTTGGAACCAGGCTCTAATACCATAAAGATATAGATGAAAGAAGGTTTTTTTGGGTTTTTTTATTTCATTGATAATTCTGTACAGAACATACAACAATCTTATTAGGACTAATTTAGCGTCTAGATCCCTAACTTTTAGCTAGCATAATATTCATAATAATTATAGAGATCGTTTCCCATTTGTAGGATTCTGGTCAACATCAGTAATTACAAAGATTGTTTCCTCTTTATAGGATTCACCAAAATTCCTAGAATCTAGGGACTCTGTTTTCCAACACATTTCCAGCATAAATACATTACAAGAAGAATGAATCAGTGTTACTGCAGAAACCTACAATACATGAAGATCGAAATTCTATAACAATTACTCCTTGATTCAAAAAACAGAAATAAGATGTAATAAAACCACACTGCTTTCCCTTGACATAGTAACTTACGTTGTGGTTTCATTTTCCCTCCCTGAGCATAAAAACCCGTCACCCATGGGCTTCTGGTATACTTAGAATATCAATGGCATAAAATAATCAACACGATATTAATGAAAAGAAGGTGCATGAACAAATCACAATCATAGGAAAAGAAACCACAGGAAAAAAAAGAAAAGAAAAGAGTTAATAACTACATGGACAAATCTCCAAGAAAGTAATGGTTCGAAAGTTACAATGGCTTCTTCTGATTGAAGATTGAAATGTGGCTCAATAACTTTCACCATGAAATGACGAATCCCTTCTTCCTCAGAATCACCAGCGTTTCCATTTGTTACTGTTGAGAAAGCAAAATAGATGCATCTCAATCAACAAAAAGCTCATAGAAAATTGAGATTACAATGATCAAACATAACTAAAAGAGTTTTAATGATGCCGAATCGCATTACATCACACCAAAAAAAACAGTATGACTTCTGAAATGTTGCTAGTTTGATAAAAAAAAAATTACTCCCAAGTTGGATCCTTTAAAACCGAAATCACAAGGTGTATTGCTGACATACCAATTGAAGGAAATGATGAATTCTTTACTTCTGCTGAGTCTGATGGAGATGAAAGAGTTCCTGATGTCTCCGCGTGATGAGAAGGGGAATGTAGTTTATGATTGGTAGAAGGGAGATTTGAGATATCATCTTGAAGCAGCTCTTCAGCATCTATCTGGTTCTCTTCATGCAATTTCCTCTGTGCATCCTGCTGAGATGAAGAAGGCTCAGGGGGTTCAAATGCTTTGGATATTCCACCAACCCAGGACCAAACAGCATCCCTATTCTCAATAGTCCATAAAAGCTTGAGGCCATTAACAAAAACTCGCTGGCAGTTGTCAGCTATTACCACATTGTATCCATCATCATCACTTGGGTCAGATCTTGTGCGATCATCATTCCCACTCCCGTTTTCAAACTCAGACCTCACGCATGTCATCTTGAGGTTTCTTCTCCCAGCCTCTTGCCATGCTGATAACCTGTTAGCATCGGCCTTCCGTGACTGCCTTCTGATTGTAAAATAATCACATGACAAAAGAAATCCATCATCACGGCGCTTCTCAGTGCAACCACCCATGTTATTGTGTTTCTCACTGGGGATTCTATCAAAAGCTGAAGATTGAGAGTTTTTCCTGGACATTTTAACTGCTTCTGGCACACTGTTAGAGTCCCTCTATCTAAGATAGCCTTGGGCATGTAAGGGTCGAGACCTTGGTAAACAATATCAAGAGGATCACGATTGCATTCAAAGATGTACTTTTGCTTGCCCCGACTATAACAGAGTTCATATTTCTTCTTTGTCATATTAAATGTTAGTCCTTTTGCTGGATCATCAACATCTAAAGTCACGTGTTTTATACAGATAAGTGTAACATCAATGCGAAGAAAAAAATTCTGTCATCACCTTGTCAAATGACAATTGTCCCGATCTGGTAGCTCTTGTGATTCCAAAGCGAGGCCACCGAGAGACGAAGCGTACTTTGTGTGGAGGAAGATAGTTCATGTTCCAGAACTTAATTAACCACGTTAAATCATGAGCACCAACATTCAATGTCGGGGTAACGATTGAAACATGTTCTGGCTTGTAAGGAGGATCATAGACAGTTCCATCTACAACTTTGCTATCTTCTGCAGAGGAAGAAGGTGATTGACTCTCACATGAGGGAGGGGAGGGCCTAAAAGAGAAATTCCATCGGAGGGACAGAGATGTAGACCTGAAGAGATCAAAAACTTTTTCATGAAGCTTCCCTTCAATTGGAAGTGCAAACAAATAATGATTCAGTGGAGTTCCAGAATCACATTCCCATTCCATTGTGACTTCAAGAGTAAAGACTGGGACTTCAAGTAAAGCACCAGAAGGAAGTTTTAAGCCACAGCTGCTTGCCAGTTTCTCCAAACTGCTTATTAAAATCTTAAAATCCTGTGCAGACACATAAACATGACCATCTAATTGCTGGATCTCCATCAAACCAGATACAAACTGAAGTTGATCAAGCTTTTCGTAAGGGTCACTTGTTGCAAGAACGTGCCATCTAGTTTCAGAAAAGAATAAGGTGATATTTCCATGGAAGTAGTTTCTCGCTTCATCCCACCATGGTAAGCTACGCTCCTTTTTTGGTGGTTGAACTTGTGGAGCACCAGAGTTCCTAACACTAAGATTAGCTCTACGAAGAGCCACAGCAAAAAGCATAGCTTACATCAGAAAAAGGATGGTTCATAACCCACTCCAAATGACACTTCTCCTTTTTGAAATTGTAAAGGTAAATCAAAGTACGATTTAACTGGAGGAGTTGTGCCACTAGCAGAACGGAGCATGCACACCTTTCTCCATCTCCCTATAAAGAGACATCTTGGTAAATTCGGGGCTGAAAACTTGTTGCCTGATTCAATGGAGAAAAGTTATAATCAGAGCGAGAGGGGGTGGGGAATCAAGACCTAATATCACAGATGAATAGAAATGCAAATAAATAAAAACAGATACCAGTTCTTGTGTTTAATTCATTAATCCTAAAAATAGGACGTTTAGCCAGTCATCATATAAATGGCAGTGGGAAAACAATATCGCCACCGCACTTCTACAGCAATATTTAGATACACCTCCAGCATTTGGGAAAATCCATGTCACCGACTTATTAGTCCCTTCCATTTTCAAATACCGTAAGCAGCAAAACAAAGCCTGTACCATAGAATTTTAACTCTTTTCGTAAGAATGTTTCAAGCAAATACTATGAAGAGTGCTGGGATGTCATTGTTTCAAGAAAAAGAGAGCAGCAGATAATGATCCAAATAACTGAATAAAAAGTGGCACAAGGCCCTAAACGAAATATTCTGGTCATAATCAGTGATCTATCTTAGCAAATAAGTTATTCACGCAGACATATGATCAGTCGGAAATGCTGTTTAAGGGATATCCTGAAATTCATGAATCACAAAAGTTTTTCCTTCCAAACTTTATTATGTATCTGACAGCTCCAGTCAAAGCTATTAGTATTATGCAAATAGAATTCTTTTATGGGTGAGAATATACCACATGTATTTGTTATTAATAATGAATTGTCCTTCTTTGCGTAATTCCAAGTTTAAATACATTAATGAATAACAGACTCTTCCTAAAAATACTAGCACAACTACATGGAATCCGGAATCTAGCAACTGATTCCTACCAAATAGCTGTCATTTATTCAAACATAACAAAACAAACTTGACTCCTTCTTCTTGTATGTGCACAGGATACCACAGTGACTAATTCCACTCCATTAGATCTTCATAACTTTATGAACCTGGGATTCTTGCAAGTGTGAAGCACCCCTGAATGACCCCAAGTTGTGAGTCATGAAATTCTCACAATAGTTGCTGAATGATGTTTGAATTGGGGCGTACCACCACTCGGTTCTTGTAAGGAACTAGCCCATTTCGCCATGTATAGGGGTTGTTCGGGTTCTCAGTTGCCAACTTGCCAATTTTTTGCATGCAAGGATGAGAAACAACCTCTTCTTTGATCTTATTCCATACCAGAGTTTGTGGGACATATAAAGTATTAAGGTATGGACTTCTTATTATGCCTGAGAGAGCATCTGCAACTGAGAGTTTTCCTTGCCAGGCTTGTACACTATCTCATACTCATACCTCAATAGCTTTGACACCTATTTTTATTGTTCTGGAGTACTGATGCGCTGCTCCAATAGATATTTTAGATTTCGCTGGTCTGTTTGGATTAAGAATTTGCGGCCCAACAAGTATGGCCTCCAAGTTTGGAAAGCTACAACAATGGCCAACATCTCTCTTGCATATGTTGACCAAATTCTTTTTGACAGCCCTAAAGTTCGGCTTATAAAGGCTATGGGCCTTCCCTGTTGAGTTAGAACCGCACAAATTCCATCCCTGGAAGCATAAGACTCAATAACAAAGGGCTCATCAAAGTTAGGTGTTGCAAGTGTTGGTGTGGAAGTCATGGCTTTTTTAAGGCCTTCAAAGGTTGTTTCTGCTTCATCATTCTAGCCGAATTGTCCTTTTCTTCATAGAGTTGTAAGTGGTCAAGCTAGAATCCCATAATCCTGGACAAATTGCTTGTAGTAACCTGTAAGGCCTAAAAATCCATGCAACTCAGAGATATTAGTTGGCCTTGGCCAATTTAACATTGCTTTTATTTTTTCTTGGTCCATCGTTACTCCGTTAAGAGTAATAATATGACCTAAGTACCCAAATTCATGTTGATCAAATGCACATTTCTTCAATTTAACAAAAAATTGGTGCTGCCTTAAAATTTCAAAAGCCTTGCAAACATGTTCAAGATGCATGGTCCAATTGGGATTATAAATCAAGATGTCATCAAATAATACTAATACAAATTTGCGAAGATAGAGGCAAAATATTGAATTCATAATGGTTTGAAAAGTGGAAGGAGCATTACAAAGACTAAAGGGCATGGCTAAATATTCATAATGACCATTATGAGTACGAAATGCAATTTTTATGAATATTGGGTGGATATACCCTAACCTGATGGTAACTAGCAATCAAATCTAGTGTAGTAAAAAAAAAAATTGCCCTATATAGTTCATCTAACATATCATCTATAGTAGGGATAAAAAAATCAGTCTTTAATGGTTACAATGTTAAGGGCTCTATAGTCGGTGTAGAAATATAATGTGCCATCTTTTTTTTAACTAACAAGACAAGAGATGAAAAAGGGCTAGTGCTTGATCTTATAAGTCCTAATTTTAACATGTCTTGGACTTGTTTTCAATTTCAGCTTTTTGAAAATAGGCATACCTATAAAGTTTCACATTGACAGGCTCAGTTCCTTTTTTAAGAGTGATACGAGTTGTTAATCTCTCCTACTAGAGGTAATTGTTCTGGCTCTTGAAAAATATCTTCAAAAACTTTCAACAGCTGCTGCATTTCTGACTCAACCTTATTTATTAGCAACTCAGCTTTGATTTGCAAACAAATAGCAAATGGATTTGCCCTGGTGTAATTCCTTTGAGACATCCTTTAGAGATGCAAATTGAATGGGTTGAGCATCCATCCCTTGTAGCTTCTAGACTTGATTATTCCATCGAAACTCCATGGTCATTTTTTTCCATTCACAAGTCACTGTCCCCAATTGCTCTAACCATTGAACTCCTAAAACCAAGTCCAACCCGATTAGTGGTAAGGCATAAAGAGTAAGGGAGAATGTAGTGATGTTTCAGGTTCATCAACTACGGGGTCCTTGTCATCTACCATGTTCAAATCATAGTCCTCTTCCGGTAACAGGATCTGGGGGCCTGTAACACTTATGGCCTGGAGTGAATTTGTCATCACAATTAAAGTAGAGGCATTAAGCTTGTCTTTTTTGCATTTCATCCCAAGCAAGACGTTTCATGAGCATGGCGGCTGGTGTTTTTATTGGAGAAGCGAGAGTAATTTGATTATGATTGAAGGGTAATGGCTTTGTGATTCCTCGCTGGTGAGTTAATTGATCATTCCGCATTCGTGCTAGACTTATTGCCTCATTCAATGATTTGGGTTTGAACATCCTTATTCCTTCTGCAATTTCTGGTTTCATGCCTCCTATAAATGTCCCCACTAATGCCTTTTGGGTCCACCCTTGCACCTGATTCCCTAGTCTCTCAAATTCTTTTTGATGGTCACGTAATGAGCCCTATTGTTTCATCCTTGATAGAGCTTCATCAAAATCTTCACACTCTGTCCGTCCAAATCGTGCCCATAATTCTTCCTAAAAAATTGCCCACGTCACTTCCCTATCATCTTCTTTGTAAGCACGTCGCAATCATTGCCACCACTGGTTTGCTTCGCCATGGATATGGAAAGATGCCAATGACACCTTTTACGCTTCACTAGTGATTTGGTACTTAAAGAATTGATTTACTCTATTGAACCATTCAATGAGGTCATTCCCCAAGTATATTGAAAACTCGAGTTTTGCCAATTTGGATGAGAACATTTGTCTTCCCCCTTCTATTTTCTCCATGAATTCTTCTCTATTATGACGAGTTCGTCCACTACGATCATTGGTGTTGCTACTGGACCCCTCTTTGTTTGATAGTAAAGCCTTTGTTAGCTTGTTAATGGTGCTTTCTATTTGGTGGAACCTACCAACAATGCTAAGCTCCATTCGACTCATACCATTGTGAAGTCCTCTAAGCCTCACTTCAAGATTTTCAATTCATTCCTTGTTGGTTTCTATTATGTACCAGCTATGATACCAATTAATAGGTTCCAGTCAAAGTTGTTAGTATTATACAAATAGAATTCTTTTTTGGGTGAGAATATATCACATGTATTTTTTATTAATAACAGATTATCCTTCTCTGTATAATTCCAGAGTTTAAATACATTAATGAATAACAGGCTCTTCCTAAAAATACTAGCACAACTATATAAAATCAAGACTCTAGCAATTGATTCCTACTAAATAGTTGGCATTTATTCAAACACAACAAATCATACTTGACTTTTTCTTCTTGTGTGTGCACATACCATAGTGACTAATTCCACTCCATTAGATCTTCATAACTCTATGAACCTGGGATTCTTGATAGGCACTAGTTGAGATCTCCTTGGCTTATCAGTATCATTATAGGTTAGATTGTCGGATGATGCCTTCTAACTAGTTACAGTTAATACCAGGGGTATTTTAGTTAAAGGAATAGCCTCTTTCCAAAGCATGCCATTTCTCTATCCACGTACATTTAAATAACTGGACCTTTTTTAAGAGTAGTTATTTGTCAACATACATCACAATGTTTTTGGTTTGGTACTGTCACTTCAGCAGGACAGCTAATCTATCTAATCTCAACTATGGCAACCAACTAAACTTCCAAGAAAACAAGTTGAGATATGCTCAGTATTGTGATAAATCTTATTTTTAGAATTCAAACTCGTGGCATGACACAAATGAGTGATTGCTAGTCAATTTCATTTCCATTTTTCTTTCAATATGGTAATGGAGAAAAGCTAGACAAGGTAAATGAGCATGGACTCGAGAAGAAAACTTGAAGCATCATAGAGTAGGGAGAAAGGAGAAGAAGGGTGTGGAAAGCAGCTTTGAATGTTACCTACTGTACCAGCACAATCCAACCTTCACATTTACCAGAAGTAGCAGTAAAAAGAGGAAACGTGTAATTTCTTAAATGAACAGCTAGAGTCCCTATACACAATAAAATATTACTCTCATAAAGTTGAGAAAATAGGATCAAGTTTCTTTAGATCCTCCATCATCCCAGCTTCTCCACCATCAATTCTTGTCAAGCTCTTCTTAACTCTAGCAGAAATAGAAAGAAGAGAAGCCCTAGCAGTGCTAGGCTTGAAACCAGCTTGAAATCCTTCCACACAAGCGCCTGAACCTTCTGATGTTACTAGCTTTTGACATGCATGGTAATACAATCTAAATGATTGTTTATACCTTCTCGCATTTCCTGAATATTTGAAGGGTTTTGTAGATCAATCTCAACTCCATTACACAAACCTTTCTTTCTTGACTAGAATCAATTGCTTCAGCAGCTTTGGGACCAGTGTTTAGTTTGGAAATAAATTCATCAAAGAATTTCAACCTGATAGCGAGCTCAGATGCCTCATTCTTCATCAGACGATAGTGTTCATCAAGCCAACCCTGCTTTGGCTCTTCCTCAATATCAGTTGTAAGCTTGCGTATACAAAACTTTACACTTCCAAATTTTGTTGAACTAGGCTTTTTGGGCTTTAAGCTTTCTTTCTTCATAGGAAATATCAGTGCAGTTTTAGCAGCAGTTATAAGCTTCAAACCCCGCAACATATCCTCAATGGAATCATCAATGGCGCGCAACTGCAATCTGTATGGCAGCAAGATATGAACATCAAGCCCTTGAATCACCCAATCCCATGTCATGGAGGATGGTATATTTGCATCAGACAAGCTACTAGGAGTTCCAGGGATATTCTTTTTTTGATCAATGCCATTCATGCCAGAGGTATCTTCCTTGCTTCCATTGCCATAAACTACATTCATTCACGCGCCTGAATTACCAACCATTTCAACTCATTTACGCCAACGATCATCAATCCAAGTCTTGACGCAATCAAATAAAATATCGATAAAAATAATCTTAAATAATCGAGAGACATACATGATGAGCAACCACAATGTGATGTAAAGAAACAAGAAAGCGAAGAGAAACTTGACAGGCGAGGCTGCCATTTTCGTAATTTCTCGACTTCAAAACCTTTAAATTATCCAAATATAAAATTCAAATACAGCAATCTCTCTGCGCCATAATTTCATGTCACAACCTGCTACGAGTTTGTTTCTAGAGGATGATTAGAATACCATGGAAGAAGAGAAGAAGTTTAGAAGAAGGGAGGAAGAACGTGTCATGTGTCCTGCATGGGTTTTTTCCCCTAACACACTGAAGGAGAACGAGAGAAAGTAGGAGGGAATACTGAATTCTATTATATTAATTATGTACTATATGTTACATTCTCAGGGTATTTAACATAACCCAAAACATTCTTTTGCTTCTATATTTCACCTAGCCTTTACACGTGGCTTCAACTAATTTTATTTAGAATCATTTGGGCTGTATGAAACACAATTGTTTAACTAATGTTTAAATTCCTTGTCGCTTCCTCCCAACGCTGTCGTTTATGCTTGATTTGAATTAAATCCCTCTTCTTCTGCGTTAGCCCCTATCTTATTAGGTTCCAGTTGTGACAATGCCCCCTTCATGATCACCACCTTGTCCTCAAGGTGAAACTCAGGAAATCTGAAGCAGAAATCATCAATATTTTCCGAGGTGGCTTCTGTCAGGGGTAGGTCCTTCCATAAAACTAATAATTGAGTGACTGCTGTATTTCCTCTTTTAACCATTCTTCTCTTGATGATCTGTAGAGGCTGCAGCAGGGATCGATGCTGAGGAGTGGAAAGATCGAATTTGACTGCATGATGGCCCATGTGTTTCTTCAACTAAGAGACGTGGAAGACGGGGTGAATAGCCGTTGTGGCAGGTAATTGTAATTCATATGCTACGGTGCTAATTTTCTTAGTGACTGTATAGGGACCATAGTATTTGCTGATAGCTTATGGGAAACTCTCTTGTGAACTGAGTGCTGTCTGTAGGGTTGTAGTTTGACATAGACTGAATCTCCCACTGAAAAACTTCTTTCGCTTCTTTTCTTGTTGGGTCATCCGGTGTTGAGATTGTAGGAGATTACTTCTGATTTTTTTGAACATTTCCTCCCGTTGTGTGAGATAGTGATCCACGGCCTCTATTGGAGAGTCCTTGTGAGTGTAGGGAATGTGAATTGGAGGCATCATGCCATAGAGTATCTCATAAGACATCTTTTTTATTGAAGTGTGGTAGTTGGTGTTGTACCACTACTCGCAAGCACTCAACCATTTTCCCCATAGTTGGGGCAGTCCTTGTCATGCACCATAGGTATCCTTCTATACACTTGTTAACCACTTCTGTTTGGCCATCCGATTGGGGATGATAGGCGGTAGAGTATTGCAGGTTAACGCCCTGGTGTTTGAACAATTCCTTCCAAAATTGACTGAGAAAAATGATGTCCCTGTCGCTCATGATAGTGGTTGGCATTCCATGGAGTTTGTAGACATGCTCCATGAAGACTTTAGCTACTGTAAGGGCAGAGTAGGGGTGGAAGAGAGCCATGAGGTGTGCATATTTGTTAAACCGATCGACTACTACCAGGATGACTTCCTTCCCTTCTGATTTGGGTAGGCCTTCAATGAAGTTCATGCTGATGTCAATGAAGGGGGCAATATGGATGGGTAGAGGTTGTAAAAGTCTTGGAAGCTTCACATTCTCAGTCTTGTTTTGTTGGTAAATGGAGCATTCTCGGACATATTGCCTTACTATTTTCTGCAGCTTTTGCCAATAAAACACCTGCTCGAGTCTCTTTGTAGTGACAGTGGCTTCTGAATGCCTTTCAGCTGCAGAGTCATGGTAAAAGGTGGTGAGCTTAGTTTGTAGTTGTGAATCTCTACCCACAACTACCATTCCCTTTCGAAATAGAGTGTTATTGACCTATGCATAGACAAGATGTAAGTTGGCATCCTTTCTCAATTCCTCAATGATTTTCTGTAAGTTTGGATCAGCTGCCTAAGTCTGTCTGATTTCCTCCATGATGTTGGTGGAAATTGAGGATAGTGTTAAGGCACTCAATTCAGTACTTGAGATCCTGGAGAAGGCATTTGTTGCCAAGTTATATTTGCCCTTCATGTACTCTATCTCATAATCAAAGCCTAAGAGTTTAGTTAACCAAACCTGTTATGCCTCATGAGTCGCCTTGTGATCGAGTAGGAATTTGAGACTTGAGTGGTTTGTTCTGATTAAGAAGCGCCTTCCTCTTAGGTAATGCTTCCACTTATTGACAGTATAGACGATAGTTAACAGCTCGCGTTCATATGTTGATAGAATTAGCTGTCAAAGTCCTAGCGCCTTGCTTATAAATGCGAGGGATGCCCTTCTTGCATCAAAACCGCCCTCATACCCACTCCAGATGCATCTGTCTCCATAACAAAAGGCTTGTCGAAGTTAGGCAGTGCCAACACCGGGGGATTAGACATGGCTCTTTTTAATTGATTGAAGGTCATAGTGGCCGAGCTTGTCCAGTTGAAGGAGCCTTTCTTCAACGGCTGAGTAAGGGGCCTACAGAGTTCCCCATATCCTTTCACAAATTTCCTATAGTATCCAGTCAACCCCAAAAACCCCCTCAATTGTTTGATGTTAGTGAGAATAGGCCAATTCACCATTGCTACCACCTTATTAGGGTCGATGGCCACTCCTTCTTTGGTGATCACGTGACCCAAATATTCCATCTGACTGCTGCTAAATACACACTTCTCTTTCTTTGCAACCAGTTAGTTTGCACATAACAGTTCAAACATCACAGTAAGGTGATGCAAATGGTCTACCATGTTCTTGCTATAAATCAATATATCGTCAAAGAAAACTAGAATGAACTTCCTCAAATGTTGCCTAAAGATGTCATTCATTAAACTTTGGAAAGTTGCTGGGGCATTAGAGAGCCCAAAGGGCATGACAAGAAATTCAAAATGGCCATTGTGAGTGCGAAATGTTGTTTTAAACACATCTTTAGGGTCCATTCAAATTTGGTGGTATCTTGCCCTTAAGTCAATTTTAGAGAAAATGGTTGCTCCTTCCAATTCTTCTAACAATTCATCAATAATGGGGATGGGATACTTATCGTTCACAGTTAACCTGTTGAGAGCTCGAAAATCCACTCCAGGTCTGGTCTTTTTTCTTGAGTAGCACCATTGGAGAAGCAAAAGGACAATGGCTTGGTTGAACAATCCCAGCGTCTAGCATTTCGGCCACCAGTTTCTCCAAGGTATCCTTCTGTAACCCTGAGTATCTGTATGGCCTTAGATTGACTGTCAGGTTTTCATCCTTCAGGGGTATCCTGTGGTTATGTCCTCTGACGGGAGGTAGTCCCACCAGTTCTCTGAAAACATTGTGATATGTGTCCAACAATGTCTGCAATGGAAAATCCTCTACATGCTGGGCAGGAGGGTACCCTTCCTAGGAGCTGAGTGATTTGTCATCCACCTCCAGCACTCGTAGACTGCAGATGTTCACCTCTGCCAACAAGGTTTTATTTGTGAGTAGGCCATTTAACTCTTCCAGTCGGATGGACTAGGTGAGCTTAGGGTTGTCCCCCTTTAGAGTCACTTCTTTGCCCTGCCATCCAAAAAGTCATCCATTTGTCTTCGTAATTGGCTAATACATTGCCTAGTAACTTTAACCACTATGTCTAGGACCATATCGTAGTTTTGTAATGCCATTACAAAAACATCAGCCTGAAGCTGGACGCCTTGTATTTTCCACTGCAGGTTCTTGCAGAGTTTAACACAAGACATGGTGCCACCATTGGCTGCTTCTACTAGCATAGGTTTGATGGGGGTCAGGAGACAATTCTGTTTGCTGGCGAGGGTGGCATTAAGGAAGTTGTGAGTGCTGCTTGAGTCAATCAAAATAAATGTAGGACATTTATCCAATTTGCCCCATACTTTGATGGTGTGACATCCTGTGGTGCCCTGCAATGCATGTAATGACAGATGAGGGGTAAGGGTTTCAACATTCATGGTTTCAATGGTTTCCTCCTTCTCTGAGTCTTCCTCTTCATCTTTGATGATGCATAGTGAGTATAGCTTTCAATTTTTGCACCTATGTCCTAGTACAAATTTTTCATCACACCAAAAGCATAATCCATTGGCTCTTCGCTCGTCCATCTCCCTGGTTCTAATAGATCTGGAAGGTCTAGGGTTAGGGTTAGCATTAGTGTTGTTGAATGGTGGCCTGTTAGGTGTAGGTAGTAAGGCAAGTTGGGGAGATTTAAACGCAGTGAAGGTGGAGCTGGCAGTTGGTTTATTGGAGATTGTGGGGTACGCTGGTCTTAGGGTCTGTTGGTAAGTGTTTGCCTGAGCTGGATGCTTAGTGTAATGGGGGGTGTTTCTTCTATAGGTGAGGGTGTTATTATAGAGTCTAGCTAGGTTATATGCTTGTTTGAGAGATTTGGGTTCAAACATTTTCACCAAGTTCTTAATCTCAGTTTCTAATCCTCCCAAGAAAAATACTAAGGCTTGTTTTTCTGATACCTGAGCTCTATTCCATAGCATGTCGAGCTCCTTGATGTAGCTTTCTAGATCACCAGCTTGTTTGTGTTCAGTTAATTCCTCTAAAGGGTCCTTTTGTCCTCCAAACCTGCAGCACAGGGCTTTAACATAATTTGCCCAAGTTGTTTCTTGTCCTTCCAAGTTTCTTACGAAGTTCTGGTGCCAGTACAGTGCCAATCCATCCAGGTAGTATGATGCTAGCTTCAGTTTGTCTGGTTCTGCTATTTCTTCAAGGTTGAAATATTGGTTGCATTTATACAACCACTTATGCACATCTTCGCCTTCAAAGGTAGGGAAGTTTCTCTTGGGTTTGTGGAACCTGTAGGATCCTTGCGTACCTTCTCCAATCCACCCCTGACTACATGTTGTTGTAGGCGGTTGAGGAGCATAGGGCTGTTGGGAGGAACTGGTCTCTCCAGTGAGAGTTTGCAAGGTATGTTTTATGGCAATCTGTTGGGTACCTATTTCTTTTATCATAGCTTTGAGTTGGCCAAGATCATCCGACTGTGTATTCAATTTAATTTCTATCCCATCGATTCTTTGGTTATCAGCTTTCAAGGAATCGTCACACCTTCTCACATCTTGGGACCTGGTCTCTGGAGGCATTTTGTGGAGGTCCAAAGATGTGGCTCTGATACCACTTTGCTGGAAGTTCGTTTCTAGAGGATGATCAGAATACCATGGAAGAAGAGAAGAAGTTTAGAATAAGGGAGGAAGAACGTGTCATGTGTCCTGCATGGGTTTTTTCCCCTAACACACTGAAGGAGAACGAGAGAAAGTAGGAGGGAATACTGAATTCTGTTATATTAATTGTGTTATATCTGTTACATTCTTAGGGTATTTAACATAACCAAAAATGTTCCTTTCCTTCTATATTTCACCTAGCCTTTACATGTGGCTTCAACTAGTTTTATTTAGAATCATCCAGGCTGCATGAACGCAATCGTTTAACTAATGTTTAAATTCCTTGCCGCTTCCTCTCAACGCTGTTGTTAATGCTTGATTTGAATTAAATCCCTCTTCTTCTGCGTTAGCCCCCATCTTCTTAGGTTCTAGTTGTGACACAAGCCACCACGAATGCATCACAATCAAAACCCTAGAAAAGCTAAATTTCTTCACATTTCTTTTTTTCCATTTAGCGAGTCAATTGATAACAAGTAGCAACTCGTGTTGGTCGCGTTCGGTTTTTTCTTTTTAATTATTTATACAAGTGTTGATCCGATCCGTGAGACGCTCGCTGATTACACACACACACACAAAATAGAAATAGAGGCCTGTTCAAATTTTTCCTTTTCCGTTTTGATTTGATGGTTTTAATCAGGTGTGTAGTGGTGTAGCTGGGATTTCCCTAGGGAAACAAACATCGTCTCGTTCATGGAGATTTTATGCCAAACGTATGTGCCCTTCCTGGTTGGATTATTTGGAGAGGATTTTAAAGATTGAAGATAGAGGAACAGACTGTAGTGTTTTTTATTTTTATTTTTTTTCAAATTAATTACTTTTTATATTTTTAAATAGTTTTCATGCTTTTATATTAAAAATAAATTTTTAAATAAATTTCATGTATTCATGCTTTTATTTTAATTATTTTTATATTTTTAAAAATTTAAAATTTAAAATTATTATTTTAATATTTATCCAATTTCAATTTAGAAGCCCATTATAGCACAGCAGACCGATAATAACAGAGGCCCATATCAGTAAGAGCCCCACTATTTGACCCAGATTTTATATGACACTGTGCTCAAGAGAAGAGCAGAACTTGTTTTTTTTTTTCCTTTTCCCTCAGAGCGCAAAGGGGAACTCTAAAACCCTAGCTCCTGTGTCATTGTTGATCACGAAAAGATGGAGGCGGCTACCAAAGAAGAACAGATTCAAGTCAAAGAAAAGTGAGTTTTTGAGATTTTCGATTCTCAATATGATAATTTGATTTAGGGTTTAATGATTTATGGGTTCCATTTCTTTCTTTGTTTTTGTTTTTGACCAGGGAAGCTCCACAGTTAGCTACAGTGTTGAAAGAAATAAAAGAAGGATTGGATATAGTGAGGAATAAAGTTCAAGCCTTAACTGCCAAGGTAAGCAAGCAGAGCTTCTAAACTAACCAATTTAACGAATTCTTGCTTTTGATACTGAGATTTTACCCACTTTTTTTAAAGAACGTGCAATCAGTTTATTTTTTTCTTTCTTTCTTTCTTTCTTTCTTTTACGATTCTTGTTTTGTCATTTAATAGGTAAAAACGAATAATTTTCCGACTACGGAAGGGATAAGCTACCTTGAAGCTAAACATTTACTGCTACTAAGTTATTGCCAATCACTGGTTTTTTATTTGATACGCAAGGCAAAAGGTTTGTCAATTGAGAAACATCCTGTAGTTCGTAGCCTTGTGGAGATAAGGTTGTTTTTGGAGAAGGTATGAATATCATTCTTCTTCTTTTTTTTCCTCTAAGCTTATCTGTGTACCAGTTAAGTGGCTCTTACTACTGTGTTCACTTTAATGCTTATTAACAGATCCGGATGATTGATAAAAAACTTGAATATCAAATTCAAAAGCTCACAAGGGATGCCGGTTCTGCAAGAGATCAAGTAGATGTGAGCGAAAACGAATCTAAGGCATCTAAGAAACCAGAGGATAATTTGAAATATAGACCAAACCCAGACTTGCTTGAAAGCAAAACTGATATGTTGGCTCAGGTCAGTTCTTAACAAATATATCTATTAGTAGTTTTTGAAACATCTGAGGGTTTTTGTTTGCTAAGTTCATGTTTATATACTGCAGAATGGTGGTGTGTATCGACCACCCAAAATTGCCCCCATGATTATGGAGGAGGATAAGATGTCAAAACAGGAAAGAAATGCTCTGAGAAGGCAGAAAGAGACTCTTCGAAAAGCTAAACATGGTTTTATGAAAGAACTGATAGATGATATGGAGGATAGACCCGCTGAGGTTTGTTGTCTACTGTTTTTCTGGTATTGTGTAAGCTTGAAGACTACATTCACAAGTTCACTGGATCACCTGTCAATGATTGTAAAATCAGGTTAAAGAATATGCTGGACTCGATAGTTGGGAATCCCAAAGATATGTGGAACAGTTTGAAGATCGAGCACGACAAGAAGAAGAACTATTTACACGGGTTCCTTTGACCAAGAAGGAGAAAAGGAAGCAAAAGGATTTGAAGAAGTCAAGAAATGGGTATACACGATGGATCAACATCGATTATTTCTTACCATTTTTTGGGTTATTTATTTTTTAATTTTGGTCTGCTGAATTTATTTAACTATCCAGTTGAACCTGATATTTTTCATGACTTGATGGAATTCTCATTTCATTGTTCCAGGTTGCTTGGTTTGACTGATGGATTCAATGATGAAATCAAAACCTTAGCCTTGGATGATGATACAAATGAGCAGACAACCATCAGTAATGGCGGCAGTGCAATGGGAAAACTAAAGAAGCGCAAGGTACATCATTCAGTGTTTTATGAAATATTTTGTGGTGCTCTTTACCTTATACGACAATCTATTGTCTCAGCTGGATAACAATGCTGATTCTCTGGTGGCTTATACCAAGCTTGATCTAGTTCACAGTAATCAAATTCTGCAGTGAAATTGTGGTATATTGATTTCACCACGTAGAATGAATGTGATCACTTCTTCTAGCTGTCTGCCGAACATGAATGCCAATTTATGACAAAATGTGTTTGGTATTTTTGGTGTGATTTCTCCAGCTAGATAATCATATTTAACCTTTTTTTTTTCATCAGAGTTTGGATAACTTAATCCATAGATTGTTTATGCTATCATGATGTTTGTATATTTGTTTATGTTATCTGTACAAACTTTTCAGTTTATGTTCAAGTGAATTAGATGTCCAGGTTTTTTTTTTTAATTTGCAGTGGACTTATTATTTTTTTTATTTTTGTTGCAGAGGACGTATTAATGACAACGCATCATCAGTTTGTGCTCTTGATGCGTAAAAGCCAAAAGGGATTCAAGAGCAGCATTTTAAATTCGTGGCTTAAAAGGATGCCTACTTGTGAATTCATTGAAATGTAGTTTCTGCTTGCAAGGGCATCTCCAGTGGGAGAGCCAAAAACTAATTTTTTTTGTCTTGTCTTCTGATTTTGCAGCTTCAATGTTAAAATAGATTATTTAAAGATTTCATCTTTTATTAATTAAGTTTTTCTATAAAAAAAAAGTATTAATATTAAATATATTAAAATATAAATGGCTTTTCTCATATTTTTTTTTTCATAAGAACAAAAAAATTTACCTTTTAACTTTCTTAAATAACTTTTATTATTGGAGATGCTCAATATTTTATTTTGCATTTGTGCTACACCTGCAATTTTGTGATCTAAGTTGTCCTTGGTTTGGTTACGAACCTGCAGATGATGTAATTCAAGTATGTTTCAAGTTCTTCGCCCGCACTATTAATTAATTATTAATTATTACTAACATTAACAATATATGGGAAAATATTTTGCATTGAATAGTAATTTTCCCACATTCCTAAAAAAATCATTTTCCTTTTCTTTTTCTTCTTGTGGTTTCTTTTGCAATTAATGGACTTTCCTAGCATGTTTTCTCATTCTTATGATTTATTCTCACAATATAGATGGGGAGGATTGATAGTTTAATCTGGTTAGCTAAGATTTTTTTTATTATTTAGTTTTTTTATTTTATTTTTTAATATTGAATTAATTGATAATTTTGTTCTATTTGTTTTTTATTAGGTTAATCTGGTCTTATGACTCAGTAATAGTGTTTAACGGGTTAACTCGGGTTAATTTAGGTTGTTTTTAGTGTTTTTTTACTTGAAATATTTTTTAATTTTATCATTTAATATTAGGTTGGATGAGAATTGAGTTTTATAATTTGTATTGATTTGTTTTTTATGAGGATATTCTAGTCTCATGATTAGAGTCGTGAGTTTTATTGTTTTAATCCCAAATAAATTAGAGTTGAGTTTTATTGTTTTAATCCCAAATAAATTAGAGTTTGGTATGTTAGTTCAGTTGATTTAAATTTTTTTTTAATTGATTTTTTTTAATTTTATTATTTAATATTATGTTTGATTGATAATTAAATTTCATGATTTATTTTGATTTGATTTTTTTGAAGTTATCATAGTTTTATAACCTAGAAATAGTGCTTGGTGTGGTTATAAACTTGCAAATTATGTAATTCAAGTATGTTTCAAGTTCAACTCCGGCACTATTAATTATTTTTAATATTAACAAGATACTAAAACATGTAGGAAAATATTATAGCATTGAATAGTACTTTCCCCACTTTCTTAAAAACCTTGTTTGCTTTTTTTTTTTTTTGCTTGTGGTTTTTTTTTAATTAATATATTGTTTTTACATGTTATTTTTATTACATATTGTAGGTTTGGTTGGTTAGGATTTTTTTTTATTTAATTTTTTTTTTAATTTTATCTTTTTAAGCAAATATCAAGTTGTTTATGCAGCAACATTAACTACTGTTAAAAAAGCAGTACTAGATAGTATCACTACTGTTGCTGGCCATATCATGAACTCAACTCCAGATAGCATCTCATCAGCATTAGATCCGCCGCTTTGAAATGTCGAGCATGGAACACACAAATGCTTATGACTAGGGGTGTTCACGGTTCGGTTTGGTTCGGTTTAGACTAAAAAAACCAACCGAACTGAATTACAGTAATTTTATAAAATGCTAACCGAACCGGATCGAAAACCGGTTCAAACCGAACCGGTCCGGTTCGGTTAAATCCGGTTTTTTTGGCAAAAAAACCGGGAAACCTAATCCCATCATATATGGATTTTTTTTTGTTTTTTTTTAAATTGGCTTCCATTCACAGCTTTCTTCAAAATTTGAAATTTTGAGGATTTTGTAGAGAGGAGCGATCTGGTAAAGCCATTGCCCACTATACTACAGATTGTTGTCGGACGTAGTTATGTGGAATAGTTGAATTCACTCTTCGAAGTAGGAGCCAACCAGCTCTCTGATCCAAAATATCTCCAGCAAAAAGAGAATTTGATCTCTTCTTACGTACGCTAACAATGCTGCAAACTTCATCCTTTGAGTCTTCACTCTCATATCTTGATAGCAGTTCCAAATTGGATATTTCAGTATCAATATCTGGAAAGGAAGATTGGGGATTAATTGAGAGGGGAATTTCTCTGGAAAGGAATAAGGAGACGGCTTTTGTGAGATGCACAGGAGGCAGGTTATGTATTGTTATGTTAGGGTTAGCCGGTTAGGTTAAGTTAACTATTTATAGTATAATTTTTTTTTAATTGTTTATTGGGTCCGGTTCGGTTTGGTCCGGTTTCTGGTTCAAAACCGAAACCGAACCGGACCTGTTAAAATTTATGGTTTTAAAAATCGGTTTAATCGGTTTTTCTTTTCGGTTAATTTTTCTTCGATTTTATCGGTTTTCTTGGTTAATCGGTTATTTTGAACACCCCTAATGTCTATGAAGATTGTTAGATTTTCATTTATACAATGAAAGACGTTTGAGAAAAAATAAAGTAAACATTATTACAATATATTTTACTCAAATCAGTTATATTGTACATAGAAAATATCTTGTAATAAAAAAATAAAATTTAAATACTATCGAAGTATATTTTAATTAAATCAAATGTAACAACACATTCATGAATGGTTATGGATTTAAAAGTGAGAAATTAAAAGAGGTAAATTGGGTTTTTTTTTTTTAATATTTTGGACCCTTTTATATTATGGGCTTTACAAAGCAATTAATTTAATCAGGACATGATTGTTTTACGGTAGAAATTTTTTAAAAAATTAATTTAAATTTTTTGATTTTGATTTTTATTTTAATGCTGATATCAAAAATAAATTTTTAAAAATAAAAATAATATTATTTTTATATATTTTTAAATAAAAAAATTATTTTAAAAAATAACTATATAAAATTATTGGAGATTCATAATGCTAGCTAGAATTACAAC